>Ga0102926_1000693_pt1 | contig 19820 bp, 13 predicted proteins | sample SalPonR1_A_D2_MG_FD_78173 | JGI IMG/M metagenome (GOLD analysis project Ga0102926, IMG submission 78173) | Salt pond soil microbial communities from South San Francisco under conditions of wetland restoration - Salt Pond MetaG R1_A_D2_MG | ecosystem: Environmental > Aquatic > Marine > Intertidal...
CAAAGTTTATTGATTATCATAAAATTCGATTATATTTCTTTGCGCATGAATATTGCTCAACTCACTGCCTTTCGGGAAGTCATGCTGGCGGGGTCGGTGTCGCAGGCCGCGCGCAATCTGGGGCGCACGCAGCCAGCGATCAGCACCGCGATCTCAGCGCTGGAATCCGAACTTGGGATGCAGCTCTTCGAGCGGCGCGCGCGCCGCCTTCATCCGGTGCCCGAGGCGCATTACCTGCTGTCCGAGGCGACGGGAATCCTCGGGCGCCTGGACAGTGCCCGCCAGAACCTGAGAAACCTGAAGTCCCTCAATAGCGGCGAGTTGCGCATCGTTTCCATGCCGGGGCCATCTGTCTTTATGGTGCCCCGGCTTGTCAGCCGGCTGACAGAGGGGCGTGACGATATCAGCGTGACCATCATCACCCGCAGTTCGCCACAGGTGCATCAGCTGATCTCCACCCAGTCCTATGATTTTGGCATCGCCGACATGAGCGCAAGTTTTGATGGCTCGTCGCAACTGGTCGCCAGCCAGCCTGCCACGAGCCGCTGTATCTGCGCGATCCACGCGAACGACCCGCTGGCTGCGCAAGATGTCGTGACGCCGAGTGATCTGCATGGCCGACCCATGGCGATGCTTCATGAAAACCACGCCACTCACCGCGATACCCGCGCCGCATTCGATGCAGCCGGTGCCGCGTTCGATGTGCGTTACGAGACGCAGTATTTTATTCCGCTCCTCAATTTCGTGGAACTGGGCCAAGCCTGCGCGGTGGTCGACACGCTGAGCGCCGAAAGCTATCGGCGCTATCGCGGCATTGACATGCAGGGGATCGTTTTTCGCCGTTTCGAGCCCGCGATCACAGTGGATTTCCACGTTCTAACGCCTGCGCATCGACCGTCTTCGTCGCTTGCCTCCGCATTCAACGCACTTTGGCAGAACGAAGTCCGCCGGATCAATACCGCGTTCTGAGGCGTTTCAGGTTTTGATGGTGATCAATGACATTTCTTGCATTTGGGACATGATAGGATTGTAGGGTTTACGGCCTGTAGCGAACGGGCCGCTGCGGCGAAACGGAGACTTGGAAACCAAGGGCACGGGGCCACCCGACGACCACGGTCGTGCCCCTCGTGGGAAGGATGGCATGACAGTTTATGATGATCGGCGCGACGCGGCGCGCCAATTGCTGACGGCGCTGCCGCCTCTTGAGGAAGGGGAGGACGTGGTCGTTCTGGCGCTGCCTCGTGGTGGTGTGCCGATTGGGGCGGTGATCGCAGAGGCGCTTGACGCGCCGCTGGATCTGATCCTTGTGCGCAAGGTGGGCGCCCCGCGAAACCCTGAACTGGCGGTTGCCGCCGTGACCGGCCCAGACGCGGACGGGCTGGTCGTGAATGAATCGACGGCAAGGGCCTTTGATCTTGCGCGCGCTGATATCGAGGCGCTTGCCGCCCCTGAGCGCGCGGAACTGGAACGCCGCCGCAACGCCTATATGGGTGATCATGAACCTGTCCCGGTGAAAGGGCGCACGGTTCTTGTGGTGGATGACGGCATCGCCACCGGGACGACCATGCGCGCCGCGCTGGCGGCGCTGCGCAATCAGGCACCCGCGCGGATCATCGTGGCGGTTCCGGTAGCCAGCTCTGAGGTTCTGGACAGCCTTCGCAGCCTTGCCGACGAGATCATCTGTCCCGAACCCCGTCTGCGCTTTGGTGCTGTCGGCGGTGCATACCGCGTGTTCGATCAGGTCCCGGATGACCAGGTGATCCGCCTGATGCGGAACGCGCTCGCACGCAGGGCCACACGCTGACCGCAGCCATCGCCCAAATTGGCAGGATGGTCAGCTGCGCCAGTGCCCTGCGACCGGCAAGGTCCGACGCAACCGGCGCAAGGTCGAAAGCGTCACCCCGTAATAGGCAGCGATCTCGACGTCATTGATGCCATAGCCACGCATGGCGCTCAGCGCCTCGCCGGGCAGGGGGCCAAGCTTGTGGATAATTGCGCCGTGCCGGACCTTGGGCGATTGGCACATGCAGGGCGGCGGAGTGTTCTGGGATAAATCGGTCATCTAATATTCCCTTCATTTCGCGCAGCGCGCTGCGCGATCCGGGTCGAAATTGATTTGAATTCTGAGAGCAGTATTGACCTTGGTCAATGACGCTGATGTGTCATTTGTCCGATACTGGCGAAAGCAGCGATGTTTTGCGACTGACCGCTGCGGCACCGGCGAGCTTCAGCCGATGCAGGATTTTTTCCCCGACGTCCATCAGACCCGGGCAATAACATTGTATCATAGCCCGATTGTGTATCATGAACCAATTGAAGGAGACGCATTATGCCCGATACCACCCCGAGCACAGCACTGACGCGCCAGGCATTGCGCCAGACGCGAACGTCGATTGCCCTCGCCTCGATCCTGATGCCGCGCGTCAAGGATATCAAAGCCGCTCAGGAGCAGAACCTGGATGAAACCGAGAGCTTTGCGAAAGCATGGTTCGCGCGCCGCCATACCGCCGCCAGCACCGGCGCCGAGGCATTGCAGCAAATGGGCGCGGTGGCGCTTAGCGATCCGGCGGCGGCGATGAAGGTGATGGGGGCGTGGCAGGTCGGGTCCATGGGGAGGATCGCGCAGGATTTCGGCGAATGGTCAGCTCTTTGCATGACCTGTGCGAGCCGCACCCTGACAGCCGAGGCAGACGCCGGACGCGCCTTGATCGAGGACGCGACAAGCCAGTCAGCGACGCCCGAGGCAACCGCTACGGATCACGCAACACCGGTCTGAGGCCGCCACCGCGCGGTCCAATCGCGTCAGTAATCGCGCTCATAAAACACACCGACGCCTGTATTGCCGTCGGTGCCCACGCTGCCACGCACAGTCACGTTGTCACTGACATCGAGATTGAGGTCGATCCTTTGATCGCCTTCACTGTCCGCGGTCACTTCGGAGTAGATGTTCTTGCTGATATAGGCCCCGGCGGTGAACTCGGTCGTTCCTTCGGCATTGGTCGTCACGTCAAGATTGCTCAGCCCCAGTGAATTGCGCAGCCCGCTCATGAAACCACCCTCGAGCTGCCCCGTCAGTGTGGCGACGGCAGCGGCCAGCTGCGCGGCCTGGAAGGGTGATATATTGTCGATGCTGCGCCCGAACAGAAGGCGCGAGACGACCTCTTCCTGTGGCAACTCCGGGGTCGAGGTGAAGATGATCTCGGGGGCGCTCGCCAGACCTTCGATGATGACATTGACGGTCATGTCATCGGCTTCGGTCTGCGCAAGAAACCGCAGATAGGGATCGAACGCGCCGCGCAGGTCGATCAGACCTTCGGTCAGCTCCAGCCGACGCCCCAATATGTCAAGCCGCCCACGCTGCAACGCGAAGGTTCCGCTGGGGACGACATTGTTGGTGGTGCCCTCCAGCACGACGGTGCCACCGAGTTCCGCATCAAGCCCCCGGCCACGCACGAAGATCCGATTGGGTGCCGAAATCGTGATGTCGAGGTCGAGGGCAGGGCCTTCGGCGGTATCTTCCTCACGGATCAATCCGGCGCGGCGGCGGGTCTCGATCACCGCGGCGGCATCGTTACGGTGGCGGATTTGCGGAAGCAGCCCGACATTTGCGATATCCGAGGAGGGAACACGGATTTCCGTGGGGCCAAGAACCAGGTCGCCCGCCACGCGCGCACCACCGGTCAAGGGGCCCGCCAGGGTCAGACTGCCACCGACGGCGGTGCGATAGAGTTCGGGATCACTATGAACCAGCGCGGCCAGCACGAACGCCAGATCGGCCTGGAAGGGTGGAGTCAGCCCGATGGGACCGCGCAGCAGGATTTCTCCGCCCTCGCCACCTCTAGCCCGCAGATCGAACTGAGCCTGCGCGCCCGAAAGGCTGATGCGCCCGCCGATATCCGTCAGCGCCGCAGAGAGCGTGGGCAAGGCCACCCGTGTGCTGGAAAGATCGATATTGCCGCTCACCGAAGAAAGAGCGGGTGGGCCATTCACCGCGAGGTCATAGCGGGCCGTCCCCGCGACCGAGCGCGGTTCGATGAAGCTGTTGGCCAGTCCAAGCGGGGCCGCGCCGCTGGCCGTCAATGCCAGTCGCTGCCCGTGATCCAGGATATTGCCGGTGATCCGCGCCGCCGTGCCGCCGGGGCCGCTTGCCGAAAGATCAACGCCGATATCCCGGCCCAAGTCATCGCGCAGGGTAATCTGCCCGGTGGCCTCGGCGGGGCCGGAAACACCTGGTGCCAGCAGCCCCAGATCGTCAAGACGCGCGGTCACGTTGATCGGTGCGCCGGCACCCGCGCCCTGCGCCTCCAGCGACACACGCCCGGATTTGAGCGAAAGCAGATCAAGAGCGATCCGGCCGGACTCACGCTGCGCCTTGAGGGCGGCATCAAGCCGCCCGGCGATAAGCTTGTCGAGTTCGGCCATGCCGCTGCGCACTCCGCGCCCCTCAAGCGTGATGTCCAACTGCCCGTTGGCCTCGCGCAGCGCACCGTCGCCTTCGGCGCGCAATGTGACCTCACCGGCAAGTGGACGCCCGGCCAAGGCCGAGAAGCGTGAAAGATCCGGGGCCGTCAGAGAGACGCGCCCTTCGACCGGGAGGGCCTCGTTCTCGGGCTCGATCTGGCCAGTGGCACGCAGTTCGGCCCCCGCGAGTTCAGCGATGATATCGCGAAACGTCAGCGCGCCGCCCGCTGTCCAGCCAAACCCGCCATTGACTTTGGCAGGCCCCGATAGCCGGGGTTCGACCAGCGAGGTTTCCGAAAGCAACACCGCAAGGTCAAGCGCGCCAGATTGCGCATTGAGCCGCCCCGAAATGTCGGCCTTCACCGCTTCGTTGTCGAGTTGCAAGCGGTCCAAGACCGTGCCGTCCTCGTCGCGCCGCGCGACGACACGCAGGGTTGTCGGCGGTGACAGGACCGGATCAAGCCGCGCTTCTCCGATGGCCAGACCGTCGGTATCCGCCTCCAGGGTCAGATCGAACGCGCCGCCCAGAAGCGTGCCTTCACCCGAAAGGCTGGCGTTTGCCTCACCGGCCAGATCACGCCCCGCTATGGCGCCGAAACGCGCAAGATCGCCAGCCTTGACCGTGGCCTTGCCGCTGACCGGAAATCCATCCGCAAGCCCGTCCAGCTCGCCTTGCACGTCCAGCGTCGCATCCCCGCTGGTGGCTCGCAGGCGCTCGATCTTGAGCGGCTCATCCTCTTGCCATCGCAGCTGTGCGCGGCCCTCTGGCGCAGGGCCGACGGCCTGAGCCAATGCCGGGTCGTCATGGCTGAACTCCTCAAGCGCGAATATCAGCGCGGCATCGAGCGCGCGGGGGGCGTCGAGAACGATCTGGCCGCTGCCTTCGAAGCGCGCACGCGAAATGCGCATCCCGTCGCGCCGAAGGTCGTCAATGGTTGCATTGGCCTGCCAGCCCTGACCCTCTTCAGCGTCGTAACGCGCCGAAATTCTGGCGCCCGACAGCCGCGTTGGCGGGCCGGTCATGGGCAAGCGCATCAGAGCGCCCCCAGCGTCAAGCTCGCCATCAAGCGACAGGCGCAAGGGCCAACCTTGCGAGTCCAGCTCCAGCGACCCGTCAAGGCGCAACTGCTCGGTGCTGAGTGTCAGCCTGTCGATCACCGTCGCGCCACCGCTGCCGCGCCGCCCATCAAGCGCGATGTGCGAGCGGGCACCGAAGAAACCGCGCAGTTCATTGTTGAAGAACGGTCGCAGGTCGCCGCCGATGCGCGCTTCGAAACGACGCGTGAAGCTCTCTGGTGTCGCCGGGCCGGCGGTGCCGCTGGTGGTGTCATCCTGAGCAGCGGTTTCGGCGATCACCCGCACCACGCCGGTCAGCCGCGGAATGTCGTTGCGCTTCAGCGCAAGGCGCGCCTCATAATCGTCGATCGGATCCTCGCCGCGCAGGGTCAATCCGAGGGCAGGGCGGTCGGGCAGGTTCAACAGGCCCGAGACGATACCGCCCGGACCTTCTCTCAGGTCAAGGTCCAGTGCGAGAATGCGGGTCTCGTTTGAATAGGCCGCGTCCAGCTTCAGCTGTCCCTCGTCGTCAAGGCGCTCGACCACAAGCTTGGCCGCGCCGTTACCGTCTTCGAGCGACAGGCTGCCTTCAAGCGACAGGACGACGGCCTCGCCCAGCACAGGCGCACCCAGATCGACCCGCGCGGCCCTGACCTCACCGATATTCACCGAGACCGGCAATTCGGGCAAGGCGAAAGGTCTGGCCTCGGCATCCTCGGGTGCAATCGCCCCTTCACCGGGCTGCGTATTGGGCAGGCGCTCCAGAACGATCTCCTGCGCGGTCAGCTGGTTCACATTGAGGCGCCCGCGCAGAAGTGCGCTGCGGGTCCATTCCAACGTCACATCGCGCAGCGTGAGCCAGATGCCGTCGGAATCCGCGATGGTCAGTTCCTCAAGGCTGGCCTTGGACGAAAGCGCGCCTTGAAAGCCGCTTATGCGCACATCGCGCCCGGCCCCTGACAGATTGTCCTCGATGAAGGCCTGAAGGAGGCCACGCTCGCGCGCCGCATCAGTCTCCGCGTCCTGCGCCGACAGGCCGCTCGCCCATAGCGCCAACAGGGATATGATCACAAAGATACGCATCAAAAGGCCTGCCCGATCCCGATGTAAATTTCGACGTTGCCACTTGAGCCACCGCTGACGGGTGTTGCGACGTCCAGCCGGATCGGGCCGATCCCGGTATTGTAGCGCAGGCCAAGCCCTGCGCCGCTATGCCAGTCGCCATTATCCGTGCCCCAGCTGTCGGCGCCCACGAAGCCAACGTCGTAAAACGCGACGAGTGAAAGCGCGTCACGAAGCGGCGCGCGCAGTTCGCCCGAGAACGCCATGAAGGAGCGACCACCGATCTCGCGCCCACCGCCCAGATCAACTGCCAGCGATTGATAGGGCTGTCCACGCACCGTGCCCGCCCCGCCCGAATAGAACAGCATCCCCGGCGGTACCTCGTCAGCAGAGGCGCCCGAGACCGACCCGATCTGCGCGCGCCCCGCAAGCACGAAGCGGTCATCCTTGCCAAAGCCCAGATAGGCGCGCGCATCCCCGTAGAGCCGCGCGCCCGCAGACCCCCCGTCGAGCCCGGCAAAGGGGGTTGCTTCGATATCGACGTAATACCCCTCATGCGCATCAAGCTGACTGTCGCGGGTATCCCAGGTCAGGTTCAGCGGCAGCAGGACATGTTCAAGCGTGCGCGACCCAAGATCGTCATCCACCTCGGAATAGCGATAGGCGATCCCGGCTTCACCTGTCAGGCTGTCAGAAAAGATATGCGTCAGGCCACCACCCACCCCGGCGCTGCGTTCACGGTAGCTTGGTTCGCTCTCTTCGGCGACATGTGCCTCGAGATAGAGCCCGGTATCGGGCGTGAAGGTGGCAGGGCGGTCGAAACGTGCCGAAAGATTGTAATCCTCGCCCCCAGTGTCGCCACCAATACCGCTGATCGAAGCATCAAAGCGCAGTCGCTCAGCGCCACCCAACAGGTTTCGATGCAGCCAAAAGGCTGACAGGCCCAGCCCCTCGAGCGAGGATATCTTGGCCCCGAAACCGATGCGGCGGGGCTTTTCGTCGACGACGCTGGCTTCGATGTCCAGTGTGCCTTCGGGAGAGGGGGTCTCGGCCTCGGTCACCGAGACAGAGCGGAAGGCGCCCGTGCGCCGCAGCCGCTTGGCCGCCTCGTCCACCTCTTCGGGCGAAAAGGTCTCGCCGCTGGGAAGCCCGGCAATCTCGCGCAAGCGATCGGGGCGTACGCGCCCGGTCTTTCGCACCACCAGATCGCCGAAACGCAGGCGCGGTCCGGGCGCGAGGCGGATATCTGCGCTCAGGATGTTGTCCTTGTGGTTGGCGACGATCTTTTGGCCGTCCAGTTCAGCCTTGGCGTGCCCAAGGTCGCGCCACCCGTCTATCCCGGCCTGCGCGGCATCCGATATGAGGCCGCTTTTGGCCTGAGCGCCGAATTTGAAACCGTCGGGCAGTTCCGTGCCCGGCGCAAGCGGTGTGACTTGGGCGCGGGCGAAGATGAATCGCGGCCCTGCCAGAACCCGGATCGAAACCCGATCGATCTGGCGGCTCTGCGAGAGCGGAGGAATCTCGGCGGCTTCGCGCCCATCAACAATGATCTGGATAACCCCGCCATAATGACCAGCACCATAGAGCACGCTTTCAAGTCGGCCATAATCTGCGCGCGCCGCAGACAGAAGATCCTGTGGCGTCACGGGTTCATCCCGCTTGGCCGTGCCAAGCGTGAGCGATGCAGACTCAAGCTTTTCGACCAGCGCACTCGGTGCGCCCGGTGCGCTCAGCTTTAGTTCAGCGGCAGATGCACCGCCAACAGCTGTGATGACCGCCAGAACAGCGACAGCGCGTTTCATCAGGTAAATTGATTCGAACAAATCTGGGCTCCATTGACACCCTTTATGTAAACCGAAACTGACCCGTGATGCGACCGTTTCAAGTGGCTGTGGCGCAAAAGCGCCGCAGCATCAAATCGCGTGATCGGCGTCGGACAATTCCTTCTCAAGCGCGTTTTCTACGGCGCCGCGAGGTCGGGTGAATCGGGCGAGAAGATCATAAAGAACAGGTGTCACGATCAGCATCAGGGTGGTGGCCATCAACAGACCCGCGATGATCACCGTGCCGATGGCATTGCGGCTTTCGGCCCCCGCGCCACTGGCCAGCACAAGGGGCAGGGCACCAAGAACCGTCGAGATCACGGTCATCACGATGGGGCGCAGACGCAGCACCGAGGCGCGGATAACCGCTTCGCGCACCTCGAGCCCCTCGTCACGCAGCTGATTGGCGAATTCGACGATCAGGATGCCGTTCTTCGCCACCAGTCCTATCAACAAGATGATTCCGATCTGACTGTAGACATTGATCGACAGACCGCCGACCGCCATCGCATAGATCGCCCCCGCGACGCCCGCCGGGACGGTCAGCAGGATGGTAATCGGATGCACGAAACTTTCGAATTGGGCTGAAAGCACGAGGAAGACGATCAGAAGCGACAGCGCAAAGACAAGACCCGCGCCCGCCGAGGTATCCTTGAAGGTGCGCGACTGGCCTTCATAGCCAAGCGCGGCTTCGGCGGGCAGGATTTCGGCCGCAGCGGCCTCCAGGCGGCTGAGCACTGTTCCGAGGTCTTCGCCCGGCGCCAGTGCGCCCGAAAGCTGAATCGAAGGCAGCCGGTCGAAGCGTCTCAGCGACGGTGCGGCTGCGTTCTCGCTGACGGTCACAAGCGCCCCGAGCGGCACCAGTGTCTCGCCGTCGCCCGAGCGCACGAAGATGTTGTCGATATCCGAGGGCGTGCGCCGATCCTCCTCGATTGCCTGTGCGAGCACCGGATACTCCCGCCCGCGGCTGACGAAGGTCGTCATCTGCCGAGATGCCAGCATGGTCTGCATGGTGTTGGCGATGGTGTCGATCGACACGCCAAGGTCATCCGCGCGGGCGCGGTCGATCGTGACGTCGAGCTGTGGCAGGTTCTGTTCGAAATTGATTTCGGGATTGACCAGCCCCTCGATCTCTTCGGCGCGCTCCAGCAGTTCAAGTGACCAGGCCTTCACGCTATCGAAATCCGGCCCCCCGATCACCACGCGGACCGGCGTTGAGTTGCCGCGCAGCCCCAGCCCGGCAGGCGTCACCGGAAAACCGCGCGCGACGGTGATCTGCCCCATCTGCGGCGCGATGCGGCCCACCACCTCGGATACGTTCATCTCGCGCTCATCCCAGGGGGCAAGACGAAACACCACAAAGCTGCGCCATGCGCGGTTGCCCCAGCCGGTAAAGGTAAAGACCGTTTCGATGACGCCTTCTTCGCGCAGGGGCACGAGAATCTCTTCGACCTGTCGCGCGGCACGGTCGGTATAGGCCACGGTGCTGCCCTGTGGCGCGGTCAAGGGAATGAAACCCACACCACGATCCTCGCGCGGGGCCAGTTCGCGCGCCAGCCCGTCATAGAACAGGAACGCGCCGCCCGACACTGTCAGTGCCAGCGTCAGCACCACCAGCGGTGCGCGGATCGCGCGCGTCAGGAGCGCCGAGTAGCCTTTTTGAAGCCAGCCGCGCGGTGCATATCCGCTGCGCGGTTCGGTGGCCTTGCTCGCTTTGAGAACCTTGGATGCAAGCGCGGGACAGGCGGTCAGTGCCACAAAGGTCGAGATCGCGACGGTGCCGGCCATGACCCAGCCGAACTCCACGAAAAGCTTGCCGACCTGCCCGGGCATGAAGGACAGCGGCACGAAGACAGCGATCAGCGTGATCGACGTGGCCAGAACCGCGAATGTCACCTGGCGCGCGCCTTTGAGGCTGGCCACAAGCGGGCTTTCACCGTTCTCGATCCGCCGCTGGATGTTTTCGAGCACGACGATGGCGTCGTCCACCACCAGCCCGATGGCCAGTAGAAGCGCCAACAGGGTCAGCGTGTTTATGGAAAAGCCCCAGATCCCGATCAGAATGAAACAGCCCAGCAACGAGACCGGAATGGTTATGGCCGGGATCAGCGTGGCACGCACGCTGCGCAGGAACAGCAGGATCACCAGAACAACCAGCACCAGCGAGATCGACAGCGCGATCACCACTTCGCGGATCGACGCGCCGACGAACAATGCGTCATCCGAGCCGATGATGATCTCCATCCCCTCGGGCAGGGTCGGGGTGAGGCGGGCGACTTCGGCGCGCACCGCGTTGGAAATCTGCAGCGTGTTGGATTGGCTCTGGCGTTGGATGGCCATCCCGACGGCGTCCTTGCCATCGCTGCGTGCAAAGGTCGTATCACTTTCGACGCCAGGCTCGACACGTGCGACATCGCCCAGTCGGACGGGGTAGCCTGCCACCCGATCAAGCACCACGTCGCGGAAATCGTCGACGCTGGATAGGCGGCTGTTGAGGCGCACCGACAATTGCCGGTTTTCGGATTCGACCTCGCCTGCGGGCAGTTCCACATTGTTGCGTCGCAGCGCCTGCTCCACATCAGACACGGTCAGCTTTCGCGCCGCCAGCGCGCGCCGGTCCAGCCATATCCGCACGGCAAAGGAGCGGTCGCCGTAAACCCGCACATTGGCGATCCCGTCCCGCGTGGCAAGGCGGTCGACGATGAAACGGTCGATATAATCGGTGATCTCGGCGGTTGTCATCCGGTCCGAGGTGACGGCCAGGCGCATCACGGGATCGGCGTCGGCATCGGCCTTTTCGACTTCGGGCTGATCGGCGTCCTCGGGTAGGTTGTCAAGAATCCTGCCCACCGAGTCGCGAACATCATTCGCGGCGACGTCGATATCGCGGTCGGGTTCGAACTCGATCTTGACGCGCGAGCGCCCCTGCCGGCTTTCGGAACTGATCGAGCGGATACCCGCAATTGAGGCGACCGCGCCTTCGATGGTTTCCGTGATGTCGGTATCGATCACTTCGGGGGCTGCGCCGCGATATGTGGTGGTGATCGAAACCACCGCGTTATCCACATCGGGCAACTCACGGATCGGAACATCGCGCAGGGCGCTGATCCCGAACACGATCAGCAGCAAGCTTGCCACGGCCGCCAGAACAGGGCGGCGGACGGACAGGTCCGACAAGGTCATGTGTTGTCGCCCTCGATCGCATCGTCGGCTGCGACGTCGTCGCTGTCGCCCTTCTGGCCGATGACCGCGACAGGGCTTCCATCGCGCAGACGCTGGAGGCCGCGCAAAACGATTGTGGTGCCTTCATCGACCCCGTCGAGGATCGCAACCATCCCATCGCGCCGCTGACCGGTGCGCACGACCACGCGGCGCGCAATGCCTTCTTCGACGACGAAAACGTAGGTCTCAGCCGCCTGGAACACCAGCGCCTCTTCCGGGATGACGACCCTATCGGCCTGCGAAAGTGTCAGTTCCAACGACATGAACATGCCCGCGGGCAGGGTGCCTTCGGGGTTGGGGATGATCGCACGGGTGCGAAACGAGCGGCTGACCGGATCGATGCGGTTATCCACCGCCTCGATCTTCCCCCGGAATACCTCGCCGGGAAAGGCGACCGTGGTCGCGGTCAGTGGCTGATTGCGCGAGACCTGGGCGAACAACGCCTCGGGCAGGCCGAACTCGACCTCGACCTCGCTCAGATCGTCCAGACGGGTGATCGGGGTGCCCTGAACGACGCGGGCGCCGGGATCGACATTGGTCAGCCCGACGACACCCTCGAAGGGTGCGCGGATGGTGCGCTCCTGCAGGCGACGCGCGGCGCGATCCAGCTGCGCCTCGGCCTCGGCGAGACGAGCCTCGGACTCTTCGACGGTGGCCTCGGCCACGGCATTAGAAAGGCGCAACTGCCGAACACGTTCCAATGCCTGCCGGCGCTCCTTGAGCCGTGCCTCGGCCTCGGCAAGATCGGCGCGGGCGATGTCGTCGTCAAGCCGCACCAGAACCGCACCTTTCTCAACCGTTGCGCCCGACGAGATGGCCAGTTCGACAACACGGCCATCGGCCTCGGGGACGATGTCAACGGACTGGCGCGCACGCGTGGTGCCGACGGCCTCGACAGTGCGGGCGAGCGTGCGAACTTCGGCGTTGGTGATCTCCACGGGCGTGGGGCGGTCGCCGCGACCCGACGCGGCGGTCGCGCTTTCGCCCGGAGCGAGATATCTTTGATAGCCCTCGTAGCCGCCATATCCGATGGCGGCGAGAATGCCGATCAACAGCAATTGTTTCCAAATCGGCACGCTGAAACACCCTTTCGCTGACGCCTGCATGAAAGCTCATCACAGATAACTTATAGGAGGCGCAGGAATTGACAACGTTCTCGCGATCAAGTCTCCGACAAATCACCGTTCCAAGCCCACACGAAGGGCGTGATGCGGTCAGGCGGCGCGATCAGTGGCCGCGAGCCAGTCAAGCGTCTCGCACCAGGCGGTCTCGAGTTCGGGGAGTGCCTTTTCCAATGCGTCGGTGTCACCATTGCGCGCGGCAGTCTCGGCACGGGCAGCGGCGCGGCGCAGGTCGAGCGCGCCGACCGTCGCCGCAGCCCCACCAAACCGATGCAGCCGGACCGCGATATTCATCAGATGCTCGCTCCGGGCTGCTGACAGTGCTGCAAGCAGGGCTTGTCCCTCTTCCTTGAACCCTTCGATCAGCCGGATGAACTGCCCCTCCGAAAGGATCGCGCGCAATTCTTCGGTCACGGAAGGATCAAGGGCTTCAATCGTTTTGCGGCTCTCGGAAGCCGCCTTGCTGCAGAGCATCCGGCGCAGATCGTTCAGTCGCAACGGCTTGGTGTAGACGCTGTCGGTACCCGCGTCATGCAGTGCTATGCGGGCGTGTCGATCTACATGCGCAGTCAGGGCGACGATACGCGTATCGGATGATGGGCCATGGCCTTCGCGGATGCGCCTTGTGGCCTCGAGCCCGTCCATTCCGGGCATCGAGACATCCATGATTATCAAATCGAAGCGACGGGCCTCGGCGGCCGCGACCCCGGCGGCACCGTCCTGGGTCTGAGTGACGCTATGGCCATCCTGTTCCAGCATCGTTCCAAGAACGAAACGACTGGCGGCATTGTCCTCGACCAGAAGAACATCAAGGTTGGGAATGCTTTTCAGGGTCTCGTCGCTGCCTGCGGCGCTGTCGCTGCTCCGGCCCTTGGCGTCGGGCAGGGGAAGACGCACCCAGAACAGGCTTCCCTCGCCCGGGATGCTTTCGGCGCCGATCTTGCCGCCCATGAGCGTGGCGAGGTTGCGCGCGATCCCGAGGCCGAGCCCGGTACCCTCGACACTGGTCGCATCGGGGGCAAGGCGTACGAAATCGTCGAAAATGCGCGAAAGGTCCTTTTCATGAATCCCGATGCCAGTATCTGCAATCTGGACCTCGATCAGATCAGCGGTTGTGCCGGTGCTGGCGACGCGGGTGCATTCTATGGTGATCTGACCCGCTCGGGTGAACTTGATCGCGTTGGACAGCAGGTTCAGCAACACCTGCTGAACGCGGTCGCGATCGCCAAGGACCTCGCCGACGGGCGCGCCGTCGCGAAGGACACTGATACTGGTGTCATTGGTTTCGGCCTCGGCTTGCTGAGTGGTGACGAGCCCGTCAATCAGGCTCTCGAGGTCGAAAATGGTTTCGCGCAGGGTCAGGTGGCGGCCATCTGACCGCGCGATATCAAGCGCGTCGTTGATCTGGTTGAGCAACAACTGACCGGAGCTTTTCATGATTGCCGTATAGCGCTCCTGCTCGCGCGAGAGCCGGGTTTCGTCCAGCAGGTCTAGCGCCCCGAGGATGCCGTGCAGCGGAGTGCGCATCTCATGGCTGCTGCGACCCAGGAAACGGGCCTTTGCACGCTCGCTGGAAAGCGCCTTGTCGCGGGCGGCCTGGATTTCGGCTTCGACGGCGATCCGATCAGAGATGTCGCGGATGAAGCAGACGCAGACCACGTCATTGGCCCGCATCGCCTTGTTGGCCGAGACTTCGACCGGCACCAGTTCGCCATCCGCCCCCCGCGCCAGAAGCTGCGGCGCGTCCTTGCCGGGATCGGTGGGAAGGGACTGCAATCGTTCGCCTTCGATGGGGGTCAGTGCGCCATCCTTCCCGCGCGCCATGAGGATGTCGCTCAGTCTGACTGGCTGTTCGGTTGGCCAGTCAAGACCAAAGGCGCGCCGAGCAGTCGCGTTGGTTTCAGCTATGCTGTCGTCAGGCCTGACCACCAGAATCGCATCGCCCGATGTGTTCAGGATCGTCGAAAGGCGGCTGAGCGTGATCTTGTTCTGATGCGCGCGGCGCTGGTTAATCAAGTTCAGTCGCCAGAGCGCCCACATCAACGCCAGCATGGCGGCCACCATCACAAGGCTGATCACCGTCACCTGCCGCAATGTCGTCGTGAGAGCGCCGCGCTCGGCGTCGGCGCGCGCGGCGTCGAGGGCGATCCCGGCGCTCGAGACGCGACGGATTGCGGGCGTGAGGCTCTCTGTGGCCTGAAGCAGTGCCCGGCGTCCGGCGATCAACTGTTCGTCACTCGCGTCGATCAGCGCCACCATGTCTTGCAGCGTTTCGTTTATGGCATCGATCTGCGTCGAGGCGACTTTGTTGCCATCGAGGGTCTCACGATAGGCGTTACTGCTCTTGAAGGTGGCCGCGCGGCTGTAAAGGACGTCAAAACGCAGACGCACCTCGCGGATCTGTCCGGGAACGGGGGTGTCCAGCTGATCAAGCGCGCGGGCCAGCTTGACCTGGTCGACCTCGAGCTGCGCCAGTGACCATTCGATATTGTCGTTGGCAGCACTGCCGTAGCGGCCGAGCTGCAAGTAGACTTGGACGGCCAGAAACGCGGCCGCAGCCATGCAGGCCAGCGACAGGATCGCGAACAAAACAAGCGGCGCGTTGCGATGGAACAGGCGTTTCTGAAGATTTGCGAGCGCTGTCACGTTGAGATCCGTCCTTGGAACGGCGGTCAGACTAGCGCGTCGCGACGATCCGGTCCAGTTGCCAAATACTTCGGGAGTAGTGGGTTTCCGTCCGGTAGGCCGGTTCGTGATCCCAGTCATAAACCAGCCAGAGCGGCCCTTTCTGGCGCAGGGTCATGATCTCGTCATTGCGCCTGTAGGCCAGCAGTTCGCCGCCCTGCCGGACCTCTTCGACCGGGATGCGCACCACGTAGTCGTTGACCGCGAACAGTTCGAGCATGCCGGAACGGATCGCGTGTCGGTCAAGGAGAGTGGCCAGCCAGACGCCGGTGAAACTCTGCGTTCCAAAGGTCCAGTTGGTGCTGGTCTCGATGGTGGCACGGGGCATCGACTGAAGCTCTGAATAGGTCAGCTCGATGCGCTCTCTGGTGCAGCTGTCGTCGGTGCTTTTATCAATGATTTCAATGGAAAGAATGGGGGTCGAATTGTGCTCGCCAGCGGCGCGGAGAGGGCCGGCCAATGCCAAAAGGACCAGGCCGAGCAGCGCCACGGACCAGGGCGGGGCGTGAGAATATCGTTTACGTGCCAACACTGTCTTGCAAGCTCCGTCGTGACCGGCTTAAACCCCCATCATCCGCGCGCGTGGCATTTTCCTATGCAACCTCGCAGGCAAGGCTTAGACTATCAGTAAGCCTGTCATGCTTGGTCTGTAAAGTGAGTGGTGAGTGAGGCTCTGGCGGAACAGGGGATGGTTTGCCGTGGATAGCGGGTATCGCTGCGCCGGAGGGAGGTTCGGGGACGTGACATGAAGAAGCTGTTGATCGCTGATGACCATGAACTGGTCCGGGAGACGATCGCTGACTATCTGCGATTACAGGGCGGGTTCGAGGTCGCATGCGCGGATACGCTGGATAGCGCGCTGGAGGCCGAACGCAAGAACGGCCCCTATGATATTGTTTTGCTTGACTATTCCATGCCCGGCATGGAGTCCCTTTCGGGGCTGGCGCGCATGCAGGCCGAAACCGGCCGCCCGGTGGCGATCCTGTCGGGCACGGCCACGCCCGAGGTGGCGCGCCGCGCGCTGAGGGCCGGGGCGGCGGGGTATCTGCCCAAGACCCTGGGGCCGAATGCGCTGATCGAGGCGGTGCGCGAGATGCTGGACGGAAATATATATCGCCCGGAAGAATTCCTTGCGGATCAGGGGGATAGCGTTGAACATGTGCATCTGACCCCACGCGAACTGGATGTGGTGCGGGGGCTGACCGAGGGCAAGTCCAACAAGGAGATCGCCCGCGATTTCGATATCCAGGAAGTCACCGTGAAGCTGCACGTCAAGACCCTGTCGCGCAAACTGGGCGCCCGGAACCGGACCCACGCGGCGATGTTGGCGCGGGATCTGGGGCTGATCTGATCCTTGCCCGAGAATCACCTATCAACCGACTGATTAACAACGAAAAACGGTGATCGGCATTGCGGCTGTATCACGTCGGTATCGCGTCGGTGTCGCGCACCGCATCGGGTGGTGGTTAACAGAGAGTTTGTCATGAATGGGGGGGTGGATTGTACAGAAGGGAGGCGGGGGCGTTTGTCGTGATGGAGGCAATGAAAAGTCTCGAGTTGGAGGTGGATATTCGCGTCCAGGGCAGCAGCATTGCCCAACCCGACAGAGGGGGCGGATACCGGACTCTCGCCGCGCGAGCGAGATGCTCTTGGCCAATCTGCGAAAGCAGACATCGCCGGGTGCTGCCAACTGGTAGATTAAGCCGTCGGCATCCTCAAGCGCCCTTTCCGTGGTCCGTCAGGCAGGCGGCGTGATCACGCAGGACTTCAAGGACCCGGCAGTCCGCGACCGTGTCGCGGCTGCATTCCCCGAGCATGCGCTTGAGTTCCTTGCGCAGGACTTCCAGCCGGGTGATCCGAACCTCGACCTCCTTGAGCTGGCGGTGCGCGATCCGATCCACGTCTGCGCAGGAATGCTCCGGGTTGTCGGACAAATCGAGCAGCTCGCGGATCGCTTCGAGCGTAAAGCCAAGCTGCCGCGCATGCCGGATGAAGGCGAGCCGGTCGAGATCGTCCTCGCCATACCGACGTTGCCTGCCCTCGGTCCGCTCCGGTTCCGGCAAGAGCCCGATCTGTTCGTAGTAGCGGACCGTCTGAACCTTGGTCCCGGTGCGCTTGGCCAGCGTGCCGATCGTAAACATAAGAGCCTCCCGATTGCTACAGCCATTGTAGGTTTGGTCGCGGCGAACCACAAGGCTTCACGAAAGCGTCAGCGCCCATCTCTGGAGGAAGAAAATGCTTTAATCTCTAAGCACTGTAGCTTGCAGCGAACCATCAAAATCGAAAAACAGTGAGGCATTCCGGGCAGATAAGGAGACTTCAAAAGGATTGTTTGACGCCGCAGGCGCTCTGATCAGCATCATCGACTACCACGAACCACGCGAGTTCGCCTTGCCCAAGATCCGCCGTGCGCTGACCGGCGGCGCTCCCGGAACAGGCTGACAGGTCTTCATGCAGAAAAACCAAAAAACCCCTTGAACCTACAGTTACTGGAGGTCGTATATCACGGTCAGATGACGGAGACCGTGCAATGAATGACATCAGCCAGACCGCCAAGAGTCGCGTAGCGGCCTCTACCTGCGACACGGGCGGCTTCGTCATGCCTGGCGATTCGCCCCTACGGTTGGCCTCGGCTGCGACCGCATCTTGCTGTGGCGGAAGCGGCGAGACGGCAGCCGCGTCCTGCTGCGGCCCGACAGCGAGCGGCGACGCGCCGAAATGGCGCCGCGTCGACTGGATGCTCTGGGGCTCGGGCGCGGTCATCATGGTCTCCTACCTCGTCGCCTTCTTTCTGCCGCATGACGCCCCCCTCGGGCTTGGCGTCTTCACGCATGGCGTGCAGGAGATGATGAATCTGATGTGGTGGGGCATCCTCGTCGGGATGCTCGCCGTCGGCCTGATCGACCGCGTGCCGCGGCAGTTCGTGATCGGCATCATCGGCCGCGATCAAGGCGCGCAGAGCCTCGTGCGCGCGGTGCTGGCAGGCGTCCTGCTCGACCTGTGCAACCACGGTGTGTTGATGGTTGGCGCCAAGCTCTACGAGCGCGGTGCAAGCCTTGGGCAGGTGTTCGCCTTTCTGATCGCCTCGCCCTGGAACTCGCTGTCGCTGACGATCATCATTGGGGTGCTAATGGGGTGGGAATGGATGGCAGTGTTTCTTGTGGCATCGCTGGTCATCGCCTTCGCCACCGGCCTTGCCGTGGAGGCGCTGGAGCGCGCGGGTCGCGTTAAGCCGAACCCGAACCTCGAGGACCTGCCCGCCGATTTCCACGTCTGGCGCGAGGCGAAGGCGGGGCTGCGCGGCACCAGTTTCGATGTCACCTTCGCGCAGGATATTGCGCGCCGATCCGTCACCGCGAGCCGCATGGTCCTGCGCTGGCTGTTCTTCGGGGTGGTGCTGGCAGCCCTGATCCAGGCGACGGTGCCGACGGAGATATTCGAGACGTGGTTCGGGGCGACGTTGCTTGGTCTTTTCACCACGCTTGTGGCGGCGACGATCATCGAGGTCTGCTCGGAAGGATCGGTGCCGATCGCGGCCGATCTGATGACCCGGGCCGCAGCCCCCGGCAACGCCTTCACCTTCTTGATGGCGGGCGTGGCAACAGACTACACCGAGATCCTCGTTCTGAGGGAAGTCACGGGGCGCCTCAAGGCCGCGCTCCTGCTGCCGCTGCTGACCGTGCCCCAAGTCCTTGTGATCGGCTGGGCCCTGAACGCGGCGGGATGACAACGCATAAAACCGAGATCAGAGGTTAGATCATGTCCATATTGACCCGTCGCGGCTTTCTTACAGGCGCCGCCAGCCTCGGCACCCTTGCGCCGAAGTTGAGCCTCGCGCAAGGCGCGCCTGCCATCCATGTCCTGAAAGACCGGAACTGCGGTTGCTGCGAGGCCTGGGTGCGTATCCTGCGTGCCGATGGCTTCGAGGTTACGACCGAGAACAGCTTCGGCACGCTCCTGATCCGTCACAAGCTCCACAACGGGATCCCGCAAGAAATGATCTCCTGTCACACGGGCGAAATCGATGGCTATTTCATCGAAGGGCACGTTCCGCCCGCCGATATCCGGCGGCTGCTCGATGAACGCCCGGATGCGGTCGGTCTGGCCGTGCCGGGCATGCCCTACGGCTCCCCAGGAATGAGACCCGAGGACGAGCGCGAAGCCTACGAGGTTTTCCTGATCCGCCATGACGGCAGCGCCGAGGTGTTCACGAGCTACGACGCCGCAGCTTGAGATCGTTTCGGCATCGATTCAAAGAAGCGTGACGCGTCTGCGTGCATGGCTCAGATTTTATCGCGCGCCACGGCGATCCTGGGCAAAGAATTTTACTGTTACGGTCGGACTGACTCGCGAAGGTGGAAAAGAGGGTGAGGCGGATGCGCGAATGGCC
>Ga0102926_1000695_pt1 | contig 19787 bp, 16 predicted proteins | sample SalPonR1_A_D2_MG_FD_78173 | JGI IMG/M metagenome (GOLD analysis project Ga0102926, IMG submission 78173) | Salt pond soil microbial communities from South San Francisco under conditions of wetland restoration - Salt Pond MetaG R1_A_D2_MG | ecosystem: Environmental > Aquatic > Marine > Intertidal...
AGAACCGCTGCTGAAGCTGCCGGACGATCTGTACATCCCGCCGGACGCACTGGAAGTCTTCCTGGACGCCTTCGAAGGGCCTCTGGACCTGCTGCTCTATCTGATACGTCGGCAGAATCTGGAAATTCTGGATATCCCGATCGCCGAGATAACGCGACAATATATCGGCTACATCGAAATGATGCATGGCCTCCGTCTGGAACTGGCGGCGGAATATCTTGTGATGGCCGCGATCCTGGCCGAGATCAAGTCGCGGATGCTTCTGCCCCGTCCCGAGCCGGAGCACGACGAAGAAGGCGACCCGCGGGCCGAATTGATCCGCAGGCTGCAGGAGTACGAGCGATTCAAGCAGGCCGCGGAAGATCTCGACGAACTGCCGAGAATGGAACGCGATATCGTCGTCGCCAACGCCGGTATCGCCGAGCAGCGCCAGGTGCAGCTGCCGCCCGAGGTCGACCTGCGTGAAATTCTGCTTGCGCTCAAGGACGTGATGACCCGCGCCGAACTGTTCGCCCAGCATCACATCCAGAGTGAGCCGCTGAGCGTTCGCGAGCGCATGAGCCGCATTATCCAGTCGCTCAAGGGCACGGAATTCATCCAGTTCGAGCAGTTGTTCGACCTCGAAGAAGGCCGAATCGGCGTGGTGGTGACTTTTCTGGCCCTGCTGGAGTTGCTGCGGGAGCATCTGGTCGACCTGGTCCAACAGGACTTGTTCGGCAGCATTTATCTGCGCGCGCCCGGGGCCGAGCAGGCCACGGCCGATTAGACCCTCCAATGACGAGGCCCGTGAATTCGATGGAAGCGGAAAAACTCAAGATCTGGCTGGAAGGCGCCTTGCTTGCGGCCGGCCAGCCGTTGACCCTGACCCAGCTCAACGGCTTGTTCGACGAGGATGAACAGCCCGGCCACGGCGCCATCAGGGAAGCCCTGGCGCTGCTCGACGCCGAGATGTCCGGCCGCGCGGTCGAACTGGTGGAAGTCGCCGGGGGCTACCGTCTGCAGATCCGGCGGAAGCTGATGCCCGTGGTCTCCAGGTTGTGGGCCGAGAAGCCACCGCGCTACTCGCGCGCTTTGCTGGAAACACTGGCCATCATCGCCTACCGCCAGCCCATCACCCGCAGCGAGATCGAGCAGATTCGCGGGGTTTCCCTGAGCGCCAACATACTGAAAACGCTGCAGGAACGCGAATGGATCAAGGTGGTGGGCCATCGCGACATACCGGGCAAGCCCGAATTGCTGGGAACGACCAAGTCTTTCCTCGACTACTTCGGACTCAAGGGCCTCGACGATCTGCCGACACTGGCCGAGATCCGAGACCTCGACAATATCGAGCCGGAACTTGCGCTCAACGACCCCGAACACTCCCAGGCGGCAAACGATGACCAGCAAGCCCAAGCAAACCAGCAAGACTCGCAAGAACACGACGCGGACGGCCAAACCGACCGCGACGAGCCGGAAAACCACAAGTCGGACGCAAAGCCGGAAGAAACCAACCGGCAGCCGGACGAGCACGAGCCGCACGACACCGTCGACGAGCAGCCCGACCGGCGAGTCGAAGACACCGTCGAAAACGACCCGGAAGAAAACCAGGACCGGGCCGAAGCGCGGCCGGTCGACGAGTCGGAGCGCTCCGGGCGGCAGCAACGATCCGAAGACCCGGGGCAATCGGACCAAGCCGAACAGGACCGGCCGCCGGCAAGCGGGCGCACGGGCTGAAGCGCGCGCAGCGGCGCCGAACGCGGAAGCGGAACGCCTGCAGAAAGTGATGTCTCGGGCCGGACTCGGCGCCAGGCGCAAGATCGAGGAGCACATCGAGGCCGGACGCATAAAGGTCAACGGCAAGGTCGCGACGCTGGGCATGCGCGCCGCCGTGGGCGACCGCATCCAGTTCGAGGGCTCGAACTACGAGGTGGTCGGTGAGCGCAAGACGCACAAGACGCTGATTTACCACAAGCCCGAAGGCGAGTTGACCACGCGCAGCGATCCGGAAAACCGCCGCACCGTGTTCGACAATCTGCCGGCGGTGCGCGACGGCCGCTGGATCGCGATCGGGCGACTCGACATCAACACCGCCGGGCTGCTCGTCCTGACCACCGACGGGGAACTGGCCAACCGCATGATGCACCCGGCCGGCCAGGTCGACCGGGAATACCTCTGTCGGATCCGCGGCGAAGTCGCCGACGCTGACCTGCAACGACTGTTGCGCGGGGTCGAACTGGAAGACGGCGTGGCCAGTTTCTCGGACCTGGTCATCGGCGAACACACCGCCGACGAGCACACCACCGGTCACACCTGGTACACGGTCACGATCATGGAAGGGCGCAACCGGGAGGTCCGACGCCTGTGGGAAGCGGTCGGCGCCCAGGTGGCGCGTCTCAAGCGGGTCCGCTTCGGTCCGGTTTTCCTGCCGGCCAAGCTCAGACCCGGCCAGTACGAGGCGTTGCCGCCCAAGGATCACCGCATCCTGCGCGAAGACGTCGGCCTCAAGCCCGTGCCGGTGGAATTGACCCTGAAACGTGCTTGACGAATAGAACGGAAAGATCTCGGGAGCAAGCTTTTTGACTTGCTTTTCCCTCGCGTCTTCGCGCCTTTGCGAGAGCGGCCCTGGCCTTTCAACGTAGTGCGCCGCTATCGCTCGTACCTGCGCCCCTTCCATCCGGCGCCGGCGCCGAAGTGGTGACGAACGGCCGAGTCGACGGTCGCGACCAGGAACAGCATTGCCGATAGCGGCAGCACCAGCGCCCACTGCGCACCCAGGCCGCTGAAGCGCACCTGGGGCAGGAACGACAGCGCCATCAGGAGCCATCCCGCGAGGCCCGACACGGCCAGCCCCGGCGCGAGGTGCGCAAGGCCGAGAACGGCGGCCACCGGCGGCACCGCGAACACCACCATCATCACCGCGACCACCAGCATCAGCAGCAGCGGCGAATGCCGCAGCTGGGTATACGCGGTGCGGCGCACGGTCTCGAGAATGGAGGCGAAATCCGGGTGGCGGCGCATGCTCTGAACACCGTGACTCAGCCCCAGCCAGATCCGTCCGCCGGCCGCGCGTATTCTCGAGGCAAGCTCGCAGTCATCGATCAGCGCGTCCTTCCAGGCCTCGAACGCCCCGGTTCTTTCCAGCACGGCGCGCCGCACCAGCACGCAGCCGCCGGCCGCCGCCGCGAACGGGCGGTCGTCGCGGTTGACCCAGGCAAATGGATAGATCTGCTTGAAGAAATACACGAAGGCCGGAAGCATCAGTTTCTCCGGCCAGCTCGATGCCGGCAGGCGGGCCATGACGGAGACCTGGTCCAACCGGTCTCGCTCGAGCTTGTCCATCAGCGACCGCAGCATGCCCGGCGCGAGCCGGATATCGGCGTCGATCAGCAGCACCAGCGGGGAATCGATCGCATCCAGGCCCTGTTGCTGGGCCCAGAGCTTGCCCGACCACCCCGCCGGCGCAGGTCGGCCCCGGATCAGTCGAATCCCCGGCAGGGCATTCGCGGGTGTGGCAACAATCTTGGCAACAATCGCGGCCGTTTCGTCCTGGGACTGGTCGTCGACCACCACCACCTGCACGACGCCGGGCTGATCCGCGACCGATTCGAGCGTCTGGCGAATGGTCGCGGCCTCGTTGCGGGCCGGAATCAGGACGGCGACCGACCCCGTCGCGTCGCCGGACCCCTTGGCCGCCGGATCAAGCGGCTCGATTCGCTCGCGCGTGCTCCACGGCCGCCACGGCAGCAGCAGCACGATCAGCCACGCCGCCGCCGCGACAAGCGCAAGGCCCGTCATCGGATCCAGACCGGGTGCAGCGAACGTCAGTCCTGGACGACCTGCAGCGGAATCTGTCGGTCGCGCTGGGCCTGTTCGTAGGTCGGGAGATCGGGGGCGTATTCACCCTCGGTCTTCGGCCCGCGCATCCAGGCGCCGAGTGCCTTGACCGGATGGTTGAAGGTGTCGACCACGGCCGTGCCCTCGTAACCGCAGTGCGCCATGCAGTTGTCGCACTTGGGGTTGCGACCGACCCCGTACTGGTCCCAGGGCGTGTCATCCATCAGCTCCTGGAAGCTCGACGCATAGCCCTCGTCGACCAGCAGGTAGCAGGGCTTTTGCCAGCCGAAAATGTTGTAGGTCGGATTGGACCAGGGCGTGCACTGGTAGGTCTGGTTGCCGGTGATGAAGTCCAGGTACAGCGAGGAGTGGTTCATCGGCCACTTCGACTTGCGCTGCTTGCCGGCACGAAAGATGTCGCGCATCAGCTTCTTCGACTTGTTGCGGCCGAGAAAGACATCCTGGCGTGGCGCATGCTCGTAGGTGAACCCGGGCGAAACCGTGATGCCCTCCACGCCGAGCTCGGTGGCGTAGTCGAAAAAGTCGGCGACGTGCTCGGGCACCTCGCCGTCGAACAGCGTGCAGTTGGTGGTCACCCGGAAACCGCGATCCAGCGCGGTCTTGATCGCATCCACCGCCTTGTCGAACACGCCGTCCTGGCAGACCGAATCGTCGTGCCTGTCCTTCAGCCCGTCCAGGTGCACCGACCAGGTGAAGTAAGGCGATGGCTCGTATTCGTCCATCTTCTTTTTCATCAGGATCGCGTTGGTGCACAGGTACACGAACTTCTTGCGCTCGATGATGCCCCGGACCATCTCGGGCATCTCCTTGTGGATCAGCGGTTCGCCACCGGGAATCGACACCATGGGCGCGCCGCATTCATCGACCGCCTTGAGTGCATCGTCGACCGACATCCGCTTTTGCAGAATGTCCTTGGGATAATCGATCTTGCCGCAACCGGCGCAGGCGAGATTGCACTGAAAAAGCGGCTCCAGCATCAATACCAGCGGAAAACGCTTCTGACCGGAAAGCTTCTTCTGCATCAGGTACTTGGCGACCCTGTACTGCTGGATCATCGGAATTGCCATGGTCTCTCCAGGTTGCTTTTCGATTTGTCGGTTGACTTCGGCGCATGCGCCGACACGTTGTTCATTGACCTGACCCGAACACGTTGAAACTCATTTCACCGGATTGAGCCTGAGTACGGTGTCGTCGGGCCGCATGCTCATGCGTCGGCGGCGCGTTCCGACAACGATTGTATGCGATCCCGCCACTGGTCCATCAAGGCCTTCCATTCCATCTTGAACCAGGGGGTGTATCGCGCCGGGTCGTTTTCGAGTTCGCGCGTGACGTCATCCATGGGCACCCAGCGCCAGTCGGCGATCTCGTCCGGGTGAACCCGAACTTCGCCGCCGGCCGATGCGCCGATGTACACGTGACACAACTCGTTCTCGGCCCCGGCGTCGCCGAAATCGGCCTGGTAGATGAACTTGTAGACAAACTCCAGTTCGGCATCCACCCCGAGTTCCTCGTAAAGGCGCCGATGCAGCGCCTGCTGCATCGATTCGCCCCGCCTGGGATGGGAACAGCAGCTGTTCGACCAGTACAGCGGCCACAGCGGCTTGCCGGCGGCGCGCTGCTGCAGCAGCACCCTGCCCCGATTGTCGAACAGGAATATGGAAAAGGCCCGATGCAAGGTGCCGTGACCGGTATGACAGTCGACCTTGGGTCGGTAGCCGATCTCGTTGTCGTTTTCGTCGACCAGGATCAGCGGTTCATCATCGAACGAAACTTTCTCGCGCACAACCTCACCCATTGCCGATCTTCCCCCCCACTGTAACCTGCATGGCCTGGTAGCCGGCTTCACGAAGCCCTGCTTCGATTCGGTCGGCGGCACCGGGTTCCGGCGGACACAGCGCGATGATCGAGCCGCCGCCACCGCCGCCGGTGAGCTTGGCGCCGAGCGCGCCGTGACGACGCGCGATCTGGATCATTTCCTCAAGCTCCCAGCTCGACACCTGCATTGCGTTGAGCAGGCCCTGGCAGACGTTCATCAACTCGCCGAGGGTCTCGAGGTTATGCGCCACCAGTGCATCCACGCCTTCGAGCACCAGCGAATCGATCTGGTCGAAGATCTTTTCATACAATTCGGGATGGGCCTCGCGCGCCTTGCGAACGCGCGCCACGGTGGCCGCGGTCAGGCTCTCGATACCGCTGATGCCAACGACCAGGCGTACCGCACGCTCGACTTCGATCACCTTGCGCAACGGCGACTCGCCGGAACGGAAAAGCATGGTCTGGCCGTAGACCGAAAGGGTGTTGTCGATACCCGACGGCGTTCCGTGCGCGATCTTTTCGCACTCGAAGGCCAGTTCGTTGACCCGCTCGTCGTCCAGTCCGAGTTCGAAGCAGCGGTCCAGCGCGCGAATCGTGGCGACAGCAATCGCCGCCGAGCCGCCCAGCCCCATCGCGCGCGGCACATTGGGAAAGATTTCCACCCGCATGTTCTCGTGCTCGAGCCCCAGTGTCCTGAAAATCATCGCCAGCGATTTTTCGAACGAGTGCTGCTTCTCGGCGGTTCGGTGCAAACGCTGCTCCACGCCCCAGCGCGGGATGATCAGTTCCACCCCGTCGCCGCCGCGCTGCACGTGCGCCTGGATCGCCAGCGGCACCGGCGTCGCGATCGCGTGCCGCCCGTAAACCACCGCGTGCTCGCCCAGCAGGATGATCTTGCCGTGACCGCCCGAGACGTTGCGCTGCTCCGAGACGGTCTCGGTTTTCTGCTCGGGCGCCTCGCCGGACTCGATTCGCGGCGTGGCGACTTCCTCGATCAACTCACGCGCCTTCCAGACCTTGATCTCGCCCGATTCGATCAGCCTGTCGACGACCGTCTCGAAGATCTCGGGCGTGGCCCCGGCCGCGGCCACCACACTCCTGGCGTGCAGCGTCATGTGCCCCTGCTGAATGCCCTCGGTGACCAGCGCACGAATCGCCGAGAAATTCTGGGCCAGGCCCACCGCACCCATCACCTCGGCCAGTTCGCGCGCCGAGGTCACGCCCAGCAGTCTTAAATTCATGCCGACGGTGGGGTTGGACTGCAAGGGTCCCCCGACGATGCCGACCTTGAGCGGAAGCTCCAGCTGACCGACCAGCGAGCCGTCTTCGCCGCGGGTCCACTGGGTCAGCGAGGCGTAGTGGGAACCGCGTGCGGCCCAGGCATGGGCCCCGGCCTCGATGGCGCGCCAGTCGTTGCCGGTGGCCAGCGCCACCGCGTCGATGCCGTTCATGATGCCCTTGTTGTGGGTCGCGGCGCGGTACGGGTCGATCGAAGCGAATTCGTTGGCCAGGATGATGCCGTCGCGCACCTGCTCGCCGTCGAAGCCGCGGCCGGCGAGCGCTTCCAGCGGAATGGAAACGCGGGCCTTGACCATGGCACGGTCGGTCAGGTTCGACAGGATGCGCAGGAATACCTTGCCTTCGGCGATGTTCTCGACCAGCGCGGCGACGCCTTCGCACATGGTGTTGACCAGGTTGGCCCCCATGGCGTCGCGGGTATCGACCAGCAGGTGGGCCACGACCATGTCGCCGCCCTGCCCCGACGAAGGATGAATAAGCACCTCCAGATCCTTGGCGCCGCCGCCGCGCGCGACCATGTTGGGGTGCAGGCTGTTGGCGAGGTTGAGTATTTCGCTCTTGCGCTGCAGCAGCGCGGCCTTGGCCCGCTGCGGATGCGGCACGTCCACGACCTGAATTTGTCCAATAAGAATGGGCTCGGTACTCTCGACCATGAAGCCGCCACCGGCGCGTGCGATCTTGGCCGCCGAACTCAGCGCGGCGACGATGGAGGGCTCCTCGACCACCAGCGGAATGGCGTATTCCTTGTCGTTGATCAGGAAGTTCAGGCCAAGGCCGACCGGCAGCCCCATGACACCGATGACGTTTTCGATCATCTTGTCGGCCGACTGGATCGACAGCGTATGTTCGCCGCTGACCAGAGCCTGGTAATCCTGGTTGGAGAGCAGGCCCTTCTTTCGCACTTCGCGAACCCGCTGAGAGACAGACAGCTTGTAGAACTCTGGAATTCGTGCCACGCTGAATCCTTATTGGTTTTCTGCGCCCGCTTCGGGCAATCGGCGCGAGTCGAGCCCGGCGCCGGAATCCGATATCGCCAAGTTTAACGGAACACCGCCGCAATCTGAGATGCGGGTCTCGAATGCAGCCAGCCTCTCGGGATCTTGCGCCAATGCGATGCCGAGATCGCCGCCGCCGGCGCCGCAGCTCTTGTAGACCACGCCGCATTGCCGGCCGAGTTCGGCCAGCCGCCGATGCGGCGCTGTCATGATCTCCGCGCCCATGGCCTCGCCCAGCGTACCCACGGCATCGGCGTAGGCCCGGCAGGCCCTGAACAATTCCGCGCCGTCTCGCGCTTTTGCCGCCGCTTCGGTCGCGATTTCGTTCAGGCGCCCGACGATCCCGGCGGCCCCGGCCGGATCACTTCGCTTCCAGGCGTCGAACGCGCCGACGAAATCCGTGGTCTGGGCGGCCTGGCGGGTCCACACGGCACGCCAGCAAAGATTTCCGGGCCAGTCCACAGGGCTGCAGTCGGCAACCCGGCCGGTCGGCCTGAATCGACTGAAGCCGCCGAAGAACGCCGCTGCCAGGTCCGCGCCGCTGGCCCGGGCGCCCAGCGCCTGGCGATAGACCGGCAGCCAGCGATCCAGCCGCTCTCCCGGTTGCGCCTGGTCGGCCGAACCCTCGAACCAGTCGCCCAGGGCCACCGTCAGCGCCGCGCACACGGCAGCGCTGGAGCCGAGCCCCAATTTCACCGGCCGGCCGGCGTCGGATGCGAACAGCGCCGCCGAATCGATGTCGATGTCGATCGTCGAGATCTCGTCGGGCTCGCGTCCAAGCGCCCTCAGGATGGCCGGGACCAGCCGTCCGGTAAGACCGAGTGTCGGGGTTTCCACGCCCTCGCACCGCAGCCGGTCGGCGTCGATCCGCATCGCGGCCTGCCGAACGCCGAGCTGAGGTGCGCTCAGGCGACCCGAATCATCGCGCGCCGATTCGATCCGGACGTCGACGTACCGATCGACCGCCATGACAAGCGCGGGCGCGCCGTCGAGAACGGCATATTCGCCGATCAGCAGCAGCTTGCCCGGCGCGCGGGCCCAGGATCGCTTCACGCCGGCGCCCGTGCCGGCTCGTCGAGGCAGGCCGCGCCGCCGCCCAGGCCGGCGCGCAGAATCTCGGTGACCCCGGGTACTTCGCCGAGCGCGGCCGCCACGGCCTCGGCCGCGTCCGGCGCGCATATCGCCTTGACCTGCGGTCCGGCGTCGACGGTAAAGAACACCGGCAAGCCGCTCGCGCGCAACTGGCGCACCCGATGCAGGCACCCCATCGTGGTTGCATTGAAGTACAGCAGCCCGGGGCGGGCCGACATGGCCAGCCCGTGCATGGCCAGCGCGCTGGCCTCGGAAACATCGGCCAGCGCGTCGAAATCACGCGCCGCAATGGCCGCGCGGGCAGTCGCCAGGTCACCCGGCTGGTTCGACACCCAGGCGGCATAGAACGGCGACGTCTGCGCGGTCCGCTGCATGCCCTCGGTCGACCCCACCGATTTGCGGCCTCGGTCGCTGACCGCGATGACGACCTCCAGCGGCCAGTCATCCGCCGCCGCCAGCGGCTCGGCGACGCTGTCGCTGCCGTCCGGCAGTCGGCCCCGGTGCATCTCGACGTATCCGCCGAAGATCGAGCGGGCCGCCGACCCGGAGCCGATCCGCGCCAGCGCCGAGCGCCGGGCCGGCGTCAGCCCCAGTCCGTAGGCCCGGTCCGCCGCGGTCACCAGCGCGGCAAAGCCCGAGGCCGACGAGGCCAGGCCGGCACCGGTCGGAAAGTTGTTGTGACTGCGGACATGCGCCCGTATCCGGCTTCCACCGATTTCGCGCATTCGATCGAGCAGCGCTGCGACCCGGGCGGAACCGGGAGCGCCGGCCTGGCCGTCGAGCTCGAAGATATCGTGTTCCAGCGCGGCGTCCAGCTCGACCCGGGTCCGGGTCCAGAGCGCATCCAGGGTGATCGAGATCGACCCCACGTCCGGCAGGTTGAGTTCGGCATCGCGCTTGCCCCAGTACTTGATCAGGGCAAAATTCGCGAAAGCGACGGCGTGGGCCCGGCCCGGATTGGATTGGGTATTCATCAGTTCCGCCAAGAATCGTCTGTCGATATCGGTTGTGCGATCAGGCCGACCGGCCGTTCGACAGCGACGCCACGATCGGGGCGCATGCACGAAGGGTCCGGCGCGCTCGGCGCGCCGCCAGGCCGAGGGCGATCACCCCGCTGGTTTCTCGCGGCGATTCTAGCAAGCCGAGCAGCACCTGACCGGGACGTGTCCGCGGCCCGTCCATGCCGGCGATCGCTGCCGCCGGCACGCCGCGGTCGGCACGATCGACAATCACCCTGACGACCACCAGCGGAAGTCCCGCAGCGGATGCCACCCGGCCGATCGCAGCACTTTCCATGTCGACCGCGATAGCGCCGCTGGCCTCCGCCAGCGCCCGCTTGTCGGCCACCGAGGTCACCGGCTCGGACGCGCTTGCAAGGACACCGCGGTGAATTGTTGCGCGGCGTATCTGCGCAATCGAGCCGAAGGCACGCGCCAGGGTTTCGGTGATTGATGCATCGGTCGCAATTATCCGCGAGGCATCGTCCAGCACCCGGTCGGCCAGCACAATATCTCCGGGTTCGACTCGCCCAAGCCCGCCCGCCGTGCCCCAGCTGACAAGGCAGACTGCGCCGCGCGCGACGGCGCGCTCGGCCCCGGCCGATGCCGCAGCCGGTCCCGGGCCGGTCGTTTCCAGCAGCAGGCGGCTCTTGCCGCCCGGGCAGGACGCGAAAACGTCCATTTCCCAGTTCAGCGCCGCGACAATCCCGGCCGGACCGACTAGGTCCGTTGCCACGAGCGACGCGCCGCGGCCAGCGCCCAGAGCGGGAAGTAGCGCGAATAACCGTGGTACTTGAGATAGAACACGCGCGGAAAACCCGGCGCCGTGAACCATGGATCGGGCCAGTCGCCGCACGCCGACTGGGTGCGCGCCAGATACTCGGCGCCACGACGCACGGCCGGGGTGTCGCCGCGCCCCGCCGCGATCAGGCCGAGTAGCGCCCAGCCGGTCTGGAACGCGCGAGAACAGCTGCCGGTACCGGCCAGCTCGGGGTCGTGATAGGTCTGGTTGCCCTCGCCCCAGCCCCCGTCGGCGGTCTGGCAGCCTTCGAGCCAGGCCACAGCACGCGCGATGGCCTCCCGGTTGCGCTCGCTCCCGTCTGCACCCAGCGCGACCAGCGCCGACCAGGTGCCGTAGATGTAATTGGTGCCCCAACGGCCGAACCACGAACCGTCCGGCTCCTGCTCGGCGAGCAGGTAGCGGCGGACGCGCTCGCGCTCGCGCTCGAACCTGGAATCATCCAGCAACGCGAACAAGGTCAGGCAGCGCGCCGAGACATCGGCGGTCGGCGGGTCCAGCAATGCACCGTGGTCGGCGAACGGGATTTCGTTCAGGTACTCGGCATTATTGTCGATGTCGAACGCGCCGAAACCGCCGTTGCTGCTCTGCATGCCGGCCAGCCAGACGGCCGCACGCTCGACCACCGGGCGGTAGCGTTCGGGGTCGTGAGCGTGCATCGCCCAGGCGACCATGGCGGTGTCGTCGAGGTCCGGGTAGTGGTCGTTGCGGTACTGGAACGCCCAGCCGCCGCCGGCCAGGCCCGGCCGTGCCCGGCGCCAATCGCCCGGCGCATCGCTGATCTGGCGTTCGACCAGCCAGTCGAGCCCGCGGCCTGCCGCCTTGACCGCCTCGGGTTCGCCCGAGGCATCCAGCGCCAGCGCCGCCAGCCCGGTGTCCCAGACCGGCGAGACGCAGGGCTGGACATAAGTCCTGTCCGGCTCGTCCACGATCAATCCGCGCAGTGCGTCCCGGGTCTGGATGCGCAGCGGATGGTCTTCCGGATAGCCCAGTTCCTTGAGCGCGATCGAGGCATTGACCATGGCCGGAAAGATCGCGCCAAGGCCCTCCAGGCCGTTCAGCCGTTCGATGAACCACTGCTCGGCGCGCTTCAGGGCGTGCCGGTGCAAGCGTCGGGGAATCATCCATTCGGTGTGACGGCCCAGCGCCTCGAGCCAGAGGAACATCCGGTTGAGCGGCGAGCGCACTTCGAACCATTTGCGCACCGACCCGGGCGCCTCGACGAAGCACTCGCGAATGTCGGTTCCGGTGGGATTGGCCGCCCGCGCCTTCAGCGAGTACAGCACGAACAGCGGCACCATCACGGTCCTGGACCAGTAGGAAATCCGATCCAGGGAAAACAGGAAGCGGCGCGGCAGCAGCATGATCTCGGCCGGGATGTAAGGCACCGCACGCCACGGCACCTGTTCGAACCAGGCCAGCAGGATGCGGGTGAACACGTTGGTCCGTTCGGCGCCGCCGTGATCCAGGATCCAGCGCCTGGCGCGCAGCATCGACGTCTCGTTCTCGTCGTGACCGCTGAGCTTCAGCGCGAAATAGGCCTTGACGGTGCAGGACAGATCGCCATCCCCGCCATGGAACAGCGGCCAGGAACCGTCATCTGCCTGGCTTTCGAGCAGGAATTTCGCAATCCGTGCTTCCAGCGCCGGATCGCGCTCGTCCATGTAATGCAGGTAGCAGATGTACTCGGCCGGAATCGTGCAATCGGCCTCGAGTTCGTAAATCCAGTGACCATCGGTCTGCTGATCGGCCAACAGGCGCTCGACGCCGCGGCGCAGCGCGGCCTCGAGCGAGGGCGGGGTTTGGTCGCCGGCCGGCGACGCAACGCGCGCGTCGCTTACCCTCGTTTTCGCAGTCGCAGTGTCGGTCAAAGTGTTCATACCACCCTTGGCAATGCTTGAAGATCAGTTCGCACTCAGCGAATCGTGCAATTCGTGCTCGCGGCATTCGGAATGTCCGGCTTCGGCTCGGGCGGATGCATTTCGGGAGATCGCGTCCAGCCCTTCGGCTACGCCGGGGTCGGACTCGGGCAAGCGTCGGGAATCGCGTCGAAAAAGCCTGCGCAGCATTGCATCGCTGCTCGCCATCAGTCCATAGCGACGGACGATTCTTCGCACGTCCTCGCGCGAGATCTTGACCTCGTCACCCGATTCGAACGCAGGATTGCGGTAGATGTTGTCCAGGGTCGGCACGGCCATCCCCAGCGCCCACAGGCAGAATCGGCGGATACCGAGATAGCGGCGCGGAATCAGCAGGGTATAGCTCAACGCGTTGCGCAGGTGTCCGTGCGCCACCACCGCCAGCCGCTCCATACCGGACCTGAGGCTGTCTTCATCCAACTCCGCAATCAGGTCGCCCTGCCCTGCTGGCGACAGGCCGAAAGCGGTGCGCGGTAGCCAGCAGACACCGCGTTCGCGGTCGGCCTTGACGTCCTTGAGGATATTGGTCATCTGGAGGCCCTGGCCGAATGACGGGGCCAGCCGCATCAACTGTTGGCGACGCCGAGCGATCGCGTCCGAATAATCGCAGAAAAGTTCGGTCAGCATTTCGCCGACCACGCCGGCGACGAAGTAACAGTATTCGTCCAGTCGCTGCTGCGAATCCAGCCCGCGCAGGCCCACCTGCTGCTGGAACCGGTGCATGCCGTCACTCATCAGCGACACGCAGCGGATCAATGCCTGTCGCTGAACCTCCCCGAAGCTCCGTGTCACGTCCACGACCTGTTCGACGCGCGCGACGAGATCGCGCTCGGCGACCAGGGTTTCGGGCGCAAGCCTGGGCGCAAGGGTTGCGGCGAATTCGGCGGCCGGACGATTGCCCTGAAGCACATCGATGAACCCGCGACCGCTGGCCCGCTTCTCGGCCACCGACAGTCCGACATCGTCTTCGATGGTATCGGCGATCCGGCACAGCAGGTAGGCATTCGTGACCGGAACGCGCAATGCACCCGGAAGCGAGGGAATCGTAAGGGCGAAAGTGCGAGAAACGCCGCCGAGTATCTGCGCCTGGAAATCCAGCGCCGACTGCAATGACGGCTGAACTGACGTCTGTCGTGACGAGCGCAACGCCGATCTTCGCGGCGATCCGTCAAGCTTATGAACATCGTTCATTGATTTCTCCTGCGGGCTCCCTTGCGCATTGATTATATTTTGATCCGTTCCGGCGTGCGCGGCCGGGTCCGGTGCAGCCGGCCGAGTTTCGCGATGCCGGGCTCGGCCGCCATTATGAACGTTGCCGTCAGTGACCGGGACACCTCTCCGATGCTTTCAACGGCTCTCCGATTCCGATCGAACGGCGATTGGTCGAGAGACACCGCGGTCGGCAAGCGCTTACAATCAGGATTCATGCGCGGCCAAGGGTTTCGAGGATGGGTTTCAGCGACAGGGCGAACGGGTATATCGATCGGGTCGAGACGACGCTGGACCGCTGGCTGCCCGCCGATTCGTCCGAGCCGCAGCCGCTGCACGCGGCACTCCGATACGCGGTATTCAACGGCGGCAAGCGGATTCGACCGCTTTTGGCTTTCGCCGCGGCCGAGGCCGCCGACCTGCCTCCGAGCGAGGTCGACGCGATGGCGGCTGCCGTGGAGCTTATCCACTGCTATTCGCTGGTGCACGACGACCTGCCCGCGATGGATGACGACGACCTGCGGCGCGGCAAGCCGACCGTCCACAAGGCCTTCGACGAGGCGACCGCCATTCTGGCCGGCGACGCGCTGCTGACCCTGGCGTTCGAGGGCATGGCGCACGATCGCGTCCCGGCTCGGGCAATCGGCGAACTGGCCTCGGCCGCAGGCTCCGCCGGGATGGTCGGCGGACAGGCCATGGACCTGGCGTTCGAGGCCACGAAACCGACCCGCGAGGCGCTGGAGAGCATGTTCAGGAAGAAGACCGGCGCGCTGATCCGGGCCGCCGTGGTCATGCCCGTGGCCGAGCGCGGCGCCGACGACCCGTGCCTCCGCGCGCTGGGCGAATATGCCGAGGCGATTGGCCTGGCATTCCAGATCGTCGACGACCTGCTGGATATCGAGGGTTCCACCGAGGAAATCGGCAAGCCCGCCGGTTCCGACGCCGCCAGGGACAAGGCGACCTGGCCGGCCCTGTTCGGCCTCGAGGCCTCGCGCCGGCACGCCGACGAGTTGACCGAAGCCGCCTGGTCGGCCCTGGCGCGCCTGCCCGGCGACACCGACGGTCTTCGCTGGCTTGGAGAGCGGATCGTTCGGCGCCGATCCTGACCGGCGGCAGGCAAAATGCGGCCGCGTGAAAAAGCGTTGATCTTTCGTCGACGCACGGGCCGTAAACTGGGTTCACAAATGTGAATTCACACGTAACCCGGGACGCTCCAATCATGAACGAAGAATCAGCAAACGCCACCATTCTGCTCGTCGAAGATCACGACGACCTCGCGGCCACTGTGGGCGCATATCTCGAAGGCTGCGGTTACGCAATGGACTATGCCGCCGACGGCTCGATCGCGCTCAACCTGCTCGAAGACAATCTATACGACGTCATCATTCTTGATCTTATGTTGCCCAAGGTCGACGGCATGAAAGTATGCAGGAAGCTGCGCGACCGGGGCGATTCCACCCCCATCCTGATGCTGACCGCCCGCGATCAGCTCGACGACAAGCTCGAAGGCTTCGATGTCGGCGCCGACGACTACATGGTCAAGCCGTTCGAAATGGAAGAGCTTTCGGCCCGTATCAGCGCCCTGCTGCGCCGCGCCCGCGGCGAAGTTTCCGACGGCGCGATCCGGGTCGGCGACCTGGTGTTCGATCCCCGCACCATGCGCGTCGAGCGCGAAGGCCAGCGTCTGAACCTTTCCCCGACCTCGATTCGCATCCTGCGCATCCTGATGCGCGAATCGCCGCGCCTGGTCAGCCGCGAACAAATCGAAAACGAGCTGTGGGGCGACATGCTGCCGGATTCCGACACGCTCAGGAGCCATATGTACAACCTGCGCAAGAGCATCGACAGGCCGTTCGAGACCAAGCTGCTGCATACCGTGCAGGGGATGGGGTTCAAACTCGCCCACCCCGACGACGCGTAAAAGCCTTTCAGGACTACTGCGCGGGCGCCTGGCGGAGCCCGGTGGTGCTCGGAATCCTCATGTACTCGCATGTACATTGCGGTTCCTGCGCGCCAGCGGTCTCCGCCAGCCACCCGCTCGCTACGTCCTGAAAGGCTTTTACCCGTAGAGCAGGAAAGCGGAACTCCACGAGCGCCCGGCAGTGCTCGACATCCTCAAGTACTTTCATGTACGTTGCGGTGTCTGCGCGCCGGCGGCCACCCTCAGGCCGCTGCTCGCAACACCCAGAAACGATTTTCCCGCAATTTGGTTCGATGATGCTCGGAATCTTCATGTACTCGCATGTACATTGCGGTTCCTGCGCGCCAGCGGTCTCCGCCAGCCACCCGCTCGCTACGTCCTGAAAGGCTTTTACCCCGGGCCGCGACGGGCGTGATCAGAATTCCTGGTCGATTTCGCTTGCCTTGCGCTGGAATGCCTGCCTGCTGGCCTTGGGGAAATTCACCCTGAATACCGTGCCGGCGCCGAGTTCGCTGTCGACCTCCAGCGGCCATCCGAAGCGTCGGCACAGCCGGCTGACGATCGCCAGCCCGAGCCCGTAGCCTTCGTTGGACCGGTCGTGGGCGCGGTAGAACGGCTCGAAGGCCCGCTCGAGATCGGCTTCGCTCATGCCGCAGCCGGTATCGCGAATCACCACCGAGTGCTCGTCGATATGCACGCTGACCTCGCCTGCCGCGGTGAACGTCATCGCATTACGCAGCAGGTTGTGGAAGATGATCCCCAGCACTCTCTCCGGCGCTTCGGTCTCCAGCAGGCAGTCGGCCGTCATGCTGGTCTTGATCTCGGGTTTGTTCATGGCCCGTCGCACCTGGTCGAACTGTTCGGAGACCAGGTCGTTGAGCACCACCGACGACCAGGCCAGTTTCGATTCCGATTCGCGCGCGAGAATCAGCAGGGTTTCGACCAGCGACTCCATGTCGCGAACGGTGCGCGCCATACGCTCGATCACCTCGTCGCGCTTGGGCAGATCGGGAAATTTCTGCAGCAGTTCGAGATTGCCCTTGATCACCGCCAGCGGCGTACGAAGTTCGTGCGAAGCATTGCGGGTGAAGTTGCGCTCGCGCGCAACGAAGCGCTCGAGCCGGCTGCTGAACTGCTCCAGCGCATTCATCAGCGCAAGCACTTCCGGGTCCGAGGTGTCGATGAATTCGTCGAGCTTGAACGCGTCGAAATTACCTTCCTGGAAATCGAAGCTGCGTACGGCGTCGGCCAGCTGCACGATGGTCGATACCGCCCGACGGCTCAGCACGTAGCCGACCCAGGTCAGCATGTAGATCAGCAGCAGAACGCCGGTCAGCGGGGCGATGCCGAAGTAGAACGCGAGGCTGGAGACCTGCATCTCGTCGAACACCAGGATCAGCCGCTTGCCGTCACGCTCCGAGACATGCACGACCGGATCTCCACCGGACGGCGTCTGGTGACGGCCGAAACCGGGTTCCACACCTTCCAGCCAGTCCGGCGCGCCGTTCTCTTCGCCATGGGCAAAGTAGCCGCTGAGGTTATTGGTATTGGGCAGCGGAAATGACGGGTCCTTCTCGTAGTGCGACCAGAAGTGATCCGCCTCGCCGTTGAGCGCCTCGCGCACCAGCACCTGCTCGACAACGAACGCCGCGGCGTAGACGCCCAGCACCGTGGCCACCGAGATCGCCAGAATCTGCAGCACGAAGACCCGGATCAGCTTGGCCTTGATGCCGCCCCGGAAAAAGCCGCGCAGCGCGCTCATGCGCCGTCGCGCTCCGTTTTTCCATCGCGATTCGAATCGTCATCGGAATCGCGATTCTCGAACAGGTAGTGACCGACCATCCATTCGTTTCCGTGGTCGAATGCGAACAGCTCTTCGCAGGCCATGAAGAACATTCGCCAGCGCTGCATCTGGCGCCCATCGCCGCCCAGGGTCTCGAGGACGCCGTCCCGGTCGGCGTCGAGACTGTCCAGCCAGGCCCGCGCCGTTTTGGCGTAGTGGCTGCCGTTGACCAGCCATCGCCGCCTGAACCGGAGATCCTGCTGAAAACACAGCAGCGTGTCGGCCGCCGGCATCAGGCCGCCGGTGAAAAAATGTCGTCCCATCCAGTTGTCTTCGCCTTGAGTCTCGAACGGATACATCAGCGTACGATGACAGAAAATATGGACGAACAGTAACCCGTCGGGCTTCAACCAGGTCGAGATCCTGCCGAGCAGCTGCCGATAATTTCGAACGTGCTCGAACATTTCGACCGACACGACGCGATCGAAACCGGGTTCCACTTCCAGTCGATTGACGTCACAGGTCAGCACTTCGATGTTGTCCAGCCCCCGGCGGTCGGCCTCGCCCATGATGTATTCGCGCTGCGACGAAGAGTTCGACACCGCGGTGATGCGGCTTGTCGGGAAGTTTTCGCCCATCCACAGCGTCAGCGAGCCCCAGCCGCAGCCGAGTTCCAGAATACGCTGGCCGTCGGCGAGTTCTGCGCGGCGGCATGTCAACTGAAGCATGCGCGCCTCGGCGCCGTCGAGATCTTGCGAGTCGGCGTCCCACATGCCCGAGGAGTACTTGAGATGCCTTCCGAGTACCCGCTGATAAAAGGCCGCGGGCACCTCGTAGTGCTGCTCGTTGGCCGCGTCGGTCGCGATCGCAATCTGCGAGCGGGACAGTTCCTCGATCCGGTCGGCAAACGTCTCGGCCTGTTGCTCCGGGTCGTCGACGTGTTCGTCGCGCAACCGCTTGCGCAACAGCCGCCTGATGCCGAATCTGACAAGCCAGTCCGGCAGTCGGCCGCGCTCGGCAAGGTCGGTCGCTTTCATCCGCGCACCGCCTCGGCGGCTTGTATATCCCGCTTTCCCCGCCGCACATCCCGCCCCGCCTGACGGAACAGCAGGCCGACGATCAGCCCCCATACCGGGCCGACGCAGACGATGACCAGCCAGGACGGGGCCAGCCAGGTCACGGCGCCGAAGCCCGCGGCAACGCTGTAGGACATCGGCGATCCGACCGTTGCCAGCAGCATGAACAGCCGCCAGCGCTTGCGGAACACGCCGAGAGAGTGATTGACCGTCAGGCCGAGCGCTACCCACAGCAGCAGGAGCCAGGCCGGTATGAAACCGGCCGCCGGCCACGCGGTCGCGTATTCGACGATCCCGGCGCGAACCCACAGCGTATCGATGACCAGGCCGGTCGCGACGAAGGCGGCGAGAACGAACGGGTCGCGCCGGTGCATGCGCGACGGCTGGAGCTGCCAGGCGGCGAACAGGCCGACCACCAGCGCGCCCGGCCACAGCATCCCGTTGGCCGCGCCGATGACGCAGGCCGGCCAGCTGAGCTGGAAAAAGGCCTGGTTGATCCAGAAGTGCCGGGCACTCATCGGCCAATCCCCTGGAAGTCACGCTTGCGATACCCGGGCGCCGCCATCAGCAAATGGACGTCGCTGATCGCGCGCTCGAGAAAACCGCCCTCGCAATAGGCCAGGTAGAAGCGCCAGCGGCGCCGGAACTGCGAGTCGAAGGTCGCCGCGCCCGCCAGGCGTTCCCAGCCGGACTCGAATCGCTCGCGCCAGTGCCGGAGCGTTCGGGCGTAGCTCTCGCCGAAATCGAACAGCTCGACCAGCCCGAGATCGGTGGACCGGCCCATCGCGTTGAGGATCGCGGAAGTCGAGGGTATGAAGCTCCCGGGGAAGATATAGCGCTTGATGAAATCCACGCTCCGCAGCGCATTGTCGTATCGGTAGTCCTCGATCGTGATGGCCTGGATCAGCGCAAGCCCGTCGGGTGCGAGCCGGTCCCGAACCACCTTCAGGTAATCGTCGAGAAAATCCGCGCCCACCGCCTCGATCATCTCGACCGAGACGACCTTGTCGTAGCTGCCTTCGAGCTCGCGATAATCCTTCATCA
>Ga0102926_1000697_pt1 | contig 19767 bp, 19 predicted proteins | sample SalPonR1_A_D2_MG_FD_78173 | JGI IMG/M metagenome (GOLD analysis project Ga0102926, IMG submission 78173) | Salt pond soil microbial communities from South San Francisco under conditions of wetland restoration - Salt Pond MetaG R1_A_D2_MG | ecosystem: Environmental > Aquatic > Marine > Intertidal...
ATAGTACACTCATTCAAACAACAAATATCTAAGGAGAGTCTCTTATGAAGAAAGATAAGGCTTAAATTAAGCAAATGATTAAGGAGCTAGGTGCTCTTGATACAGAAAACATGTATTTAAATGATTTCTTCCACACATGGAAAGAAAGTGATGATGAAATCGATGCAGTATTTAAGGTTGCGGAGATTCTCCGTGGACTAAGAGAAAACAATATTTCTACAAAAGTTTTCGATAGCGGTTTATCAATTTCAATTTTCCGTGATAATTCTACTAGAACTCGTTTCTCTTTCTCAAGTGCATGTAACTTATTAGGTCTTGAAGTTCAAGATTTAGATGAAAAGAAAAGTCAAATTGCTCATGGTGAAACAGTACGTGAAACAGCTAACATGATTAGTTTTATGGCTGATGTTATTGGTATTAGAGATGACATGTATATTGGTAAAGGTCATACATATCAAAAGAATGTTGCACAAGCAGTTCAAGAAGGTTATGAAGATGAAGTATTAGAACAAAGACCAACTTTAGTTAATCTACAATGTGATATTGACCATCCAACACAATCAATGGCTGATATGTTACATGTAATTAATGAATTTGGTGGTGTTGAAAACTTAAAAGGCAAAAAAGTTGCAATGACTTGGGCTTATTCACCTTCTTATGGTAAACCTTTATCAGTACCACAAGGTATCATTGGTTTATTCACAAGATTTGGTATGGACGTTGTATTAGCTCATCCAGAAGGCTATGATGTAATGCCAGAAGTTGAAGAAGTAGCTAAAAATAATGTTGAAAAGAATGGTGGTTCTTATAAAAAAGTTAATTCAATGGAAGAAGCTTTCAAAGATGCTGACATTGTTTATCCAAAAAGTTGGGCTCCTTTCCAAATTATGGAAGAAAGAACTAAACTTGTTGAAGACAAGAAATTTGATGAACTTGATGAATTAGAACAAAAATGTTTACAAAGCAATGCAAAATATAAAGATTGGGCTTGTACTGAAGATATGATGAATTTAACTAAAGATGGTAAGGCATTATACATGCACTGTTTACCAGCTGATATCACAGGTGTTTCTTGTGAAGAAGGTGAAGTAGATGCATCAGTATTTGATAGATATATTAAACCTCTTTATAAAGAAGCAAGCTATAAACCATATGTAATTGCAGCAATGATTTTCTTAGCAAAATTTGAAAATCCAAGTGCAAAACTTGATGAATTATTAGCAGATGCTAAAAACAGAATTAAATAATTTATATGTAATTTATTAGTCGACCCATTAGGGTCGGCTTTTTTTTTTCAATTATTAGAGCTTGAATATATCTCTTAAAATTATTTATTTCGTTTTGTTAAGTTGTTAGAACTTATATTTTAGTTTACAAAAGTATATAATCATTATAAAGTATTATAGTAGTATATAATGCTATATAGATAAAGCTTACTTAAATAAGGGGTATCTTTTGCATAAGCGCTTGGTAATAGTAATAGATGATAGTAATATTAATAGATCTTTATTAACAAAGATTTTATCAAATGAGTATAGAGTAGTCGCCTTTGAAAATGGAAAAAATGCTATTGAGTATTTAGATGATTATTGTGCAGAAGTCTCAGCAATTTTATTAGATTTAAATATGCCTGTATTAAATGGTTATGATTTTTTAAAGATTAGAAAAGAAAATATCAATTTATGTAATATTCCAGTAATTGTGCAAACTACATATAGTTCACTTAATGCAGAAATTTCTTGTTTAGAAATGGGCGCAACTGATTTTTTAACAAAACCGTATAGTCCAAAAGTTATTTTGAGACGATTAAAAAATATTATTCAATTAAGAGAAAATGAAAGTTTTTTAACAGCAGTTCAACATGATTCTTTAACAAATTTACTAAATAAAGAAGGATTCTTTATAAAAGCTGAAAAAATGTTAGAAAATAATTCTGATGTTGATTATTTAATTTTATGTATAGATATTGTTCAATTCAAAGTTATTAACCAATTTGCTGGTTATCAAAATGGTGATAAAGTGCTCTTATTTGTTACTGAAATATTAAATGATTTATTTAAAAATGATTCTTTAATTGCAAGATTTGGTGCAGATAGATTTCAAGTTTTAACTCCAAAACCTATTGATGAAAATTATTTTGATAATTTGATTAGTGAATATAAAAAAAATCCACCAATTAATTTACCACTAAGTATTCAATTTGGTATCTATGAAGTATTAGATAAATCAAAACCTATCGCTGCTATGTGTGATTACTCAAAAATGGCTTTAGAGCCCATTAAAGGAAGATACAAAAAGTATTTTTCAACATTTAATGAAGATATGTATAATCGTATACAAAAAGAGCAGTTGATTGTTAATGAAATGGATGAAGCTATTTTAGAAAATCAATTTGTTGTTTATTATCAACCAAAATGGGATATCATAAATGAAAAAGTAATTGGTGCTGAAGCTTTAGTTAGATGGATTCATCCAAAATATGGATTTATGAACCCTGGAGATTTTATCCCATTATTTGAAAAAAATGGGTTTATAACAAAATTAGATTTATATGTTTGGGAAAATGTGTGTAAGCAATTACGAAAATGGATTGATAAAGGGATAAGAGTTGTCCCTATATCTGTAAATGTTTCAAGAAATGATATATATAGTGGTAATTTAGTTGAAAATTTATTGAAATTGATAAGAAAATATAATATTCCTAGTAATTTAATTCATATAGAAATAACTGAAACAGCTTATGCAAAAAATCAAAATAAATTATCTGAGGTAGTTCAAGATTTATCTACACATGGTTTTTTGATTGAAATGGATGATTTTGGATCAGGTTATTCTTCACTAAATATGTTAAGTGAAGTTCCTGTTGATATTATAAAATTAGATTTATTATTCTTGAATAAAAAATCTGCTAGTTCAAAAAATAATAAATCCATATTAAAATTAATTGTTAATATTGCAAAAGAATTAGAATTGGATTTGATAGCAGAAGGTGTTGAAACAGAAAAAGATGTTCAAAGTTTGAAAGAAATTGGTTGTAATAAAGCTCAAGGCTATTATTATGCAAAACCTATGAAATGTAATGATTTTGAAAAACTAGTATAATCAAGACTCTTCTTTTTCTAATAATTCTAACCATTTATTTTCAAGCTTTTCAAGCTCTTCTTTTTTTTCATTGTATAGAGATGTTCTTTCTTCTAAAGTTCCAAGTTCTGTTTTTTTAATTGAATTAAAGCTCTCTTCTAGTTTAGAAATTAAGTTTTCAATATCTTCAATTTGAATTGGTAATTTATCAAGTTCTTTTTTTTCATTAAATGATAAGCCTTTCTTCTTTTCTTTTTTTATTAAAGGTTTTTCTTTTATGTCTTTTTTTGAGGTGTCTTTTTTTATATTTTCATAATTATTAAAGCTTGAATAATTTCCTGCAAATTGATCAATGTTATTATCTTTTAGTATAAATAAATAATCGCAAGTATGATCTAAAAATGCTCTATCATGAGATACAATAATGCAAGAACCTGAAAAATCATTTATATAGTTTTCTAAATTTTCAATAGTTTCAATATCTAAATCATTTGTAGGCTCATCCAATATTAAAAAGTTTGGATTTTTTAATAACTGGGATAAAAGATACAATCTTCTTCTTTGCCCCCCTGATAAAGTTGAGATAGGAAGTCTATGTAATTTAGTTGGGAAATTGAATAATTCTAAAAATCTAGCTGCAGATACTTCATTTTTTTTTGATAATGCAATTCTCTCTGATATATCTTCAACATATTCAAGTACAGTTTTTTCACTTTTTAAATTTCTACCAAGCTGATCATAATATCCAAAAACAGTATTTACACCTAAATCTATATTACCACTATCACTTTCTAAATTATTGGTTAATACATCTAATAAGGTAGATTTACCACTACCATTGTCACCAATTATGCCTATTCGCATATCTTTTGAGAATGAAAAGGTGAAATCTTTAAATATTAAATTTTCATCAAATGATTTTGAAATATTTTCAACATTTAATACTTTTTTACCAATGTATCTATTATTAGATATAAATTGTTTTTGGCTAGCTTCTTCAACATTTTTTTGTTGATTTTTCATTTCATAGATTCTATCAATTCTATTTCCATCTTTTGAAGTTCTAGCTTGAGGGCCTCTTTGCATCCATTCTAGTTCTCTTCTCAAGATAGTAGATAATCTGCTTTGTTGTTTTTGCTCATCAATTATTCTTTTTGCTTTTCTCTCAAGATATGAGTTATAATTTCCTGGGTGTACAAATATATTTGAGTTATGTAATTCTATGATTTTTGTACAAACTGCATTTAAAAAGTATCTATCGTGCGTTACAACGATAATTGTCATATTGCTATTAGCTAGATATTTTTGTAACCATTCAATTGTTTTAATATCTAAATGGTTTGTTGGCTCATCTAAAAAAAGAATATTAGGTTTATTAGCAAGTACTCTTGCAATTGCTACTTTTTTTCTTTGACCACCGGATAAAGTTTTCATTTTTCTATGAGATACATTATATAAATCTAATTCACCTAGGATCGATAAAAAGTCATTTTCAATATTCCATATATTTTCTTTTTCAAGTATGTGAGTTAGGGTGTCTAATTTTTTTTCATTACTTAAAGGGTCTTCTAACAAAGTATTATATTGTTCTAAAATTTTAAATTTATTACCATCACTTTTATATAAATAATCAAGGACACTATCATTATAATCATATGTAATTAGTTGTTCTAAAAATCCAATTTCTGAATCATTATTTTTTGTTACTTTTCCAGCATCAATCTCAATTTGATTCGATAAAGCTTTTAAAAGTGTGCTTTTGCCTTGTCCATTATTACCTATAAGCCCGACATGTTCACTTCTATCAAGACCAAAGCTAATAGATTCAAATAAAGGTTCATCATTTAAAGTAAGAGATAGATTTTCTACTGATAAAATATTCATAAAAGAAGATTATAATATAGTAAAAAGCTTTTCAAGCATCTGATTAAAATAGTTGAAAAAAGATTTTTAATAACTATACTAGCAATGAGGTATTTATGGTTGAAAGTTTTAATTTAATTAGTTCTAATAGTCCAAAAATTATGATTTTAGGTTCTGCTCCTAGTGTAATATCACTTAATTTGTATGAATACTATGGGAATAATAGAAACAGTTTTTGGCCAATTATTGCAAAAATATATAATAAAAAAAATTTTAAATCTTACAATGAAAAAATTAATTTTATAAAAGATAATAATTTATTGCTTTGGGATGTTGTTCAAACTTGTTCTAGAAAAGGATCTTTAGATAGTTCAATACAAAATGTAGAAGTAAATGATATAAAGAGTTTATTAGATAATAATGAAAGCCTAAAGGCAATAATGTTTAATGGTAAAACAGCTTATAATTTATATAAAAAATATATTAATTATTTTTCTAAAAATATAGATTTTAATATTTTACCATCAACTAGCCCAGCATACACTATTTCATTTAATGATAAGTATTGTTTGTGGAAAAAGGTTTTTGATAAATATAAATAAAACTCTCAAAAAGAGAGTTTTATTATTAAGTTATTTGAATTTATATATCAAGCCAATATAACCTGCTTCACTTGTCTCTATTTCGTTTCTATAATTTATATCTGCTCCAAATCCAACTCGTATCATCCAATCGTCACTTATATTAAAATTTGTCCCAAGAGCTAAGCCTAATCTTATATATGGTGTTTCATCAACTCCATTAAAATCTTCAGATATTGGGATTAATGATCCAAATTTAATTTTGTAAAAATAGGAAACTTTTGAATATTTGGGACTAAATTCTTGTGAAAAAGTTGTGCTTGTCACTAGTTCTTTATAAAAAGTGTGTGATTCACTAGGTGAAGTGTTATAATCTATATGATCTGCCCCAAAGCCTAATTCAAGTCCAATAACGGTGCCAGGGATAATTTCTCTTTCAAATAGGAGATCTGCTCTAAGCCCATAATCAGATTTATATGTTTGAATTTGCAAGAAGGTGAAATTTGATATAATTCCTAATCTATATGGGATTAAATCAATATCATCACCATCCCAATCGCCAAGAATTTCTTGATCAAATGTTTCATCTTCAATTAAAGCATCTTCTTCTAAACTAGCATCATCCTCAAATGCTACATCTTCATCTTCAAATGTTAACTCTTCATCTTCAAATGCTACATCTTCATCTTCAATTGTTACATCTTCATCTTCAATTGTATTTTTTGTGTTATTTTCATCAATTGAATCTTCAGTATTTTCTAAAGGAGTCTCTTCAATTAAAGCATCTTCTTCATTGATTAAAACTTTTTCGATTATTTCACCAGAGGTATCTAGTGTGATTTTTTCTTCACTAGTTTCTAATAAGATATTGTTAGTTTCTTCTATATAATCTATATTTTTTATATCACCGTTGATTATAGTTTCTTGTCCATCTTTTTTTATTTTTGTAGTTTTTCCATCTGATTCAACAGCTGTTCCAGATTGAAATATAAATGTTGTAGATCCCCCTACAATATGAGTTAGTTTATTATTATCTTCATAATTGATTTTAATCATATTAGAAGATGTCGCATCAACTGAAGATATTTTACTATTACTAATAATGAAATCTTTAAAAACAGTTTCACAACTATCTTCTTTTTGTATGATTTTTAAATTATTAGTTAAAAATATCAAAGTTTCATTATTAAATTTTAAATTTATATTATTTCCATAATCGATTGTATACCAATTATTTTCAGTTATAAAATCAACAATATTAGCTTTTGTTAAAGTTTCACCTTTGTATAATGTTTCAAAAGATGTAAAATCTTTATCAATTAACAATGTAAGTCTAATTGGGAAATCAACAATTAAATCTCCATTAGATTTGATTACTAATGCAGCACCATCGTAGAAATGATAAGTTGTTTTATCTTCATCTCTAGTTGTTTCTTCTACTTTTGAAGTTGTAGCAAAAGGTTTATCATTTAATAATACTTGGTTGTTTTTTACACTGTACCCTAATTTTGATTCATCAAAAATTTCTTTTGTTATCTCTTCTTTGATAGGAGCTTTAATTTCTTCTTCTACTACTTTTGATTCATTTGTTTGATCTATAACTTGCTCACTTGTAGATGTTTCTTTAACTTTAGTAGAGTCTTCTTTCTTGTTACAAGCTACTAAAGAAATAATTATTAGTAGAACTAATAATAGATTTGAGAAAATTTTTATATTTTTATATTTCATAATATACCTCATAGATATAAGCAATAAGCACTAATTATCTATATCTATTGTAACTTATACTTAGCTTGTATGCTAGTAAGTTTTTAAAATTATTAAGATTACTCTTTTTCTAAAAATTTATTTCCAGAAAAAGAAATTAAAAAGGAGCCTATGGGTGCTGTTATTAAAATTCCTAATACTGCAAAAGTTAATACTGAATTCCCACAAGCTAAACCTAAAGCTAGAGGGAGTCCTCCCATAGCAGCTTGAACTGTTGCTTTTGGTAATTCACTAAATAGGCAAAAGAGTTGTTCTTTAAAAGTTAATCCGGTTTTAGAGGTAGCAATATATGTCCCTACTGTTCTAAAAGATAAACCTATAAAAATCATTATTATCATCTTAATGCCTGCATGACTAGCGTATTCAATGTTAACTAAAGCTCCGACTAAAACAAATAGTAGAATTTCAGCTCCAATCCAAAGTTTTGAAAATTTGGGAGCTAGTCTTTGGGATAAAATAGGGTAGTGAGCTTTTATTGTTAATCCAAGGCTAATTATAGATAATAAACCAGATAGAGGAAGTTTTCCTTTCAAATATGATTCAAGTGTAATAAATAAGAAACTAATTGATAAAAGTAAAAGGACTTTTACAGTATCTCTCATATGGAATTTTTTAAAAAATCTTACAAGGATTTCACCACTTAATACACCTAATGTTATTCCAGTGATTAGTGAAATTGGTACATTTAATAAAGCTGAAGCATGAACTTCTCCTCCTTTAGCTAATGTAACCAAAGCTGTAAAAATAACAATACAATAAACATCGTCAGCCGAAGATCCTGCAAGTATCATTTGAGGAATTGATTTATTAGTTCCTTTTTTTTCGTCTATGAACTTAGTCATTGCAGGAACCACTACAGCAGGTGAAACTGCAGCCATAACAGAACCAATTATCCCAGCTTCAAGCAATGGAATATTTAAAAGTTTAGGTGCTATTAATAAGTATCCTAAAATTTCAAATGTAGCAGGTAAAAAGCATAATAAAATTGCAGGTCTACCGACTTTTTTTAAATCTTTAATATCAAGAGAAAGACCTGCTTTCATTAATATTATTATAAGTGCAATTTCTCTTAAATCTGAGGAAATAATACTGATATTTGGATGTAAAATATTAAGTGAATGAGGTCCTAATATTATTCCGATAAATAACATTCCAATAATGTATGGTAATTTTATTTTCGAAAAAACAACTTTAGAAAGAAGTCCTAATAAAACAATAAGTGCAATGCTAAACAGCATAAATATTTTCCTTTCGAGGCATGAAAAAAGATACCTCTGTTTTTTTAACAGAAGTCATCAGCTTATAGCGGTTTGGATAAGTATCCAGGGAGACATTCATTCCCATAAAAATATACTAGAAAAAAATATTGAAAATAACAAGGTTTAATTATTCTTTTTTTCAATAGATTCAAGAGCTTTATTAACCATTTTAATTAATGGATGTGTTTTCTTTAATTTAGATTGAATGCCAGTTTTACATTTTATTAAAATCTCTTTTGCAAATGAATTGTTATTGTTGATAATAGCTAAATTAGCAAGTCTTATTAAGAAAGAAAACCTTTCCTCATTATTTAGAGATAATACTAAATCATTTGAATTATTGAATATTTCTAAATACATTGAAAATGCTTTATCATATATTTTATTTCTTTCATAAAATAAAGCGATTGCTAATAATATATTAGAGGTTTCTTCTTTTTTATAATTTTTTTTAATTGACTCATTAAAAGCTTTTTGTAAATAATAAATTTCTTCTGTATTATTCTTAAAAACATTTGCTAAATTAGATTTTAAAATACAGTAATATGGATATTTAGGATTTGAAGTATCAAAGCTATATTTATTTGTAATTTCTTTAGATTTAGTAATATTTCCATTTTTTAAAAATGCCATTGCTAAATTGATTATAGCTTCACTTTTAAAGTTTATATCATCATTATTTTTTAGTAAATCAAATATTTCTTTTGCAATATCTAATGCTTCATCATAATCTTCATCATCATAATATAAATCAAAAAGTTTATTAGATGTCACAATGTAATGACAACTTGTTGGTCCTGATATATTAAATGAATCAGATTTTGCATTTTCAAGTTGAAAAATTGTTTCATGTCTTTTCGCAAAATCCTTTAGATCTGTTTTATCACTTGCTAAAACTAATTGTTTTTTATATTTTTCCATTTATTTTACCTTTCATATAAATAACATAATGATTGAAAGACTATTTTTCAATAATAAATAACAAGAATATTTAGATTGATACTTTTTATTATGGTATTAAAATATATAGAGGAGTGAAGTTTTTGACATTTGTTTTTTATTGAATTATAAAAAATAAAATGATAGTATATAAATTATGATAAATTTTGATGAGAGAATTATAGAAATATTTAGCGAAAAAGCTAAAGAAAATTTTGTAAAAACAATTAATATTGGTTTAGGGTATACTGCTGTTGAATTAAATAATGGCTGTTGTGGAGTTTGCTGTACATTAATTGATTCGAAAAAATCTTGTACAGTATATAAAGTTGATGAGGATTTTGAAAATAAAAGCTGTTATGAGTTGTTGTTATCAATAAGAAAGTATAAAGATCCTGTTAGTAGAGCTGTTGTAATAGCAATGATAAATGCTTTAACTCAACTTGATGAAAATATTGTAAAATATGTTGATAATAATTCTTTATTTGATGATTTGAATTTAAAAGAGGGAAAAAGTGTAGCTATGATTGGTTATTTTCTTCCTATTGTAAAAGAGTTTGAGAAAAAGGGTGTAAAAGTTGTAGCTTATGATATTGGAAAAGAAATTGGAGATGAGAAAGATTTTTATTCTTTTGTAGAAGATGAAGCCTCTGCACTTATAATTACTGCAACAAGTTTTATTAATAATACATTTTCTTCAATTTATGAAAAAATAAAAGATTTTTCAAAATCTGTAGCTGTTTTAGGACCTTCTACAATAATGGATGAAAACTTATATAAAGATACTCCTATAAATATTTTAGGTGGAACTTATGTCGATGATATTGATGGTGTATTAAAGGCTATTAGAATGGGGAAAGGGACACCCCAAATTCATAAAAGTGCAAAGAAAATTTATAAGAAAATGCAATAAATTTGATATTATTTTTTTCTCTATAACAAATATATGAGTTATAATTATTTTTTATATCTTTTTTTATAATCAATTGGTAATATTTTAGTCAATCAATAAGGGGAGAGATGTAATGATTAATTGTGTGTTTATTTTAATTGGAGCTATAATATTATTAGCTTGTGTTTATTTATTTTATTCTTTTAGAAGAGAAGAAAGTGTTGAATTCGGAATTATATCAAAAAAAATAACTATTATTAACAATATATTTCATATATTAATAATATTCTTTTTTATTGGATATCTTATAATCTTTTTATCTTTAAGAGGGCAAGATTGTATTACTACTTTTGAAATAATATTGGCTCAAATTCTTTTTTGGGGTGCTATATTTGTTGCAGTAACAATAATTATGCTTAAAATTATGCTTGAATATATTGTAAAAGCAAAGTTGAATCAAATAGATCATTTAACAGCATTAAATAATAAAATGTCAGGAAATTGTAAAATAGATGATCTACTATCGAAATCTAAAAAACCAATTCATCTAGCTGTTTTTGATTTGGATAATTTTAAAAAGCTTAATGATGTATATGGACATTTAATTGGGGATGAAATATTAGTTAAAGTTGCAAATAGTATTAAAAATAATATTAATGAAGAAGATATAGCTTGCCGTTTTGGTGGTGATGAATTTGTTGTAGCTTTTTATAATAAAAAGGAAGAAAATGTTGTAGGTATTTTAGAAAAGATTAAAGAAGAAATTGTAGAAATTTCAATGAAATATAAAGAAGCTAATATGAGTATTAGTGCTGGCTTATCTTATGGTATAGGTAAAGGTGCAGGAGGTAGTACAACATACAAAGATTTAATGCTTAATGCAGATAAAGCGTTGTATCATGTTAAAAAGAATGGGAAAAATGCTATACATGTCTATTCTGAAGATGTTATTCATTATTAGTATATAGATAGCTATATACCAAAAAGGTGATTTTAATAAAAATGGTGACACAAATTTATTATAAGAGCAATAAATATTATTTACCTTTTAAAAATAATAAAAAGATAAGACAATCTAACTTTTTTGGTTTTAATTAAAGAGTTCATCTAGTTAAAAATGACTTCTCTCTGATTGGGTATAATTATTATGATAAAGCAAGAGTATTAGATTATGATTGAGTTTTGAAATAAGAGAAGAATGCAGAGAAAAAAAGTGCCATTTGTTTTTTTAAAGTGGCACTAATTTTAAAAATTATAATTATTTATATAAATTAAATACAAGAATTTTGACAAGCCAAGCAAAAAAATAAGTAAAGTTTAATTTGTAATAGCTTATCCTAAAGCAACATCTAATACCATCATTAATACAAATCCTATTGCTATAGAAATTGTTGCAATATCTGAATGTTCTCCCATTTGAGATTCAGGAACAAGTTCTTCTACAACAACATATATCATCGCTCCAGCTGCAAAAGCTAGGAAATAAGGTAAAAGATTAGATATTAATTGAGTTAATAATATAGTAATAATTGCTGCTATTGGTTCAACTATTCCAGATAACATACCATATGTAAATGTTTTCCCTTTTGAGCCTCCTTCAGCTTGTAGTGGCATAGAAACTATAGCTCCCTCTGGAAAATTTTGTATTGCAATTCCTATAGAAAGCACAAAAGCTCCTGATACAGAAATTAGAGAATTGTTAGCTAAAAGCCCAGCAAAAACAACTCCGACAGCCATACCTTCAGGAATGTTATGAAGTGTAATAGCTAAAATTAGCATTGTTCTCTTTTTTAGATTTGAATGGATTCCTTCTTTATGATTGCTTTTAGCATGTAAATGAGGAATTAATTTATCTAATAGTAATAGAAAAAATATTCCAATTAAGAATCCTATACTAGCAGGTATCCATTCAATTAAACCTTGATTTGCCGCCATATCTATAGCTGGAAGTAGTAATGACCAAACAGATGCAGCAATCATAACACCTGAGGCAAATCCTAATAACATTTTTTGTATATTTGCACTCATTTCTTTCTTCATTAAAAAAACCATTGCTGAGCCTAAGGTAGTACCAAAGAATGGTATAAATAGACCGAGAATAACAGAATCCATAAAATTATCTCCTTTTTTTTATCATATTAGCATAATAAAATTAGTAGTTCTAAATTTATTGTTAATTTTATAATATAATTAATTTCAAATATTAGCAATAGCTAACTTAATTTAATTAATATATATAAGGAATATATATAAGTTTTCTTAAATTTTAAGCTTGTAACTAATATATATAACGATTTAGTATATTTTTATATAGTTAGCATTAATTAACTTGTGATATATGTTATTGTAATTTAATATTGCATTTTATAGTTGTTAGGTGGATAATATAAATCCACATTAGATAGGAGGTGTGAATTATGAAAAAAGTAAGAAATATTTTCTTTTTATTACTAATTTCTTTAGTCTTTGTATTATCTAGTTGTAGTACTACAAATGCGAGAGTGCAAGAGGGTATGAAAAAAGAAGCTCTCAGCTATAATGAAATTCAGGGAGAAATTGTTAAAGCAGATAAATATGGTAATTTGGAAACAGACATATCAGCAACAGTTTTGATGGAAGAAGGCTATGAATATGGTGATATGCTAAATATTAGTTTAAATGGTTCAAATTATACTGCTCCAATTGTTTCAACATATAGTGATGTTGATGTCGGTAGTTTTTTAATCAGGATAAAAGAAGATCAAGTTTATTTTGCAATTAATTATGGCAATTGTTTAAAGAAAACAGGAGCAAGTGAAGGCTCTAAGATTGTTTTAACAATGGATGATAAAGGTGCTTATTTATTAGAATATGAAACAAGGCATTTAACTAGATCTGAAAATAGAGTTGATTATATGAGTGATGAAATTTTTGCAAACTTTAGAACAATATCAGCAGGGGATATTGAGAGTGGAAAAGTATATAGATCTTGTAATCCTGCATTAGGTGATGCTAGAGCTCCATATGCTGAAGATTTGGCTCAAGAGAAGAATATAAAAACTATAATTAATTTAGCTGATAGTGAAGAGAGCTATTTAGAGAATGTTGAAACTATCGATTGGTATAAAGATATGTATGAAAATAATAGAGTTATATTATTAGATATGGATGTTGATTATACTTCTTTAGAATTTGGTCAAAAACTAGCTAAAGGTTTTATTTTTATGAGTGAAAATGAAGCGCCTTATTTAATTCATTGTAATGAAGGAAAAGATAGAGCTGGTTTTGCTGCAGTTGTCTTAGAATCATTAATGAATGCAACTTTAGAAGAAATTCAATCAGATTATATGATGAGTTATGCAAATTATTATGGAGTAGAAAAAGGTACAAAACAATATGATTATATTGCAGATACCCCATATAATATGCTAGTTAATATTGCTGATGGTGTTGATGTTTCTAATGAAAATTTATCAATGATTGCTGAAAAATATTTATTGAAAATTGGTTTAAATTCTGATCAAATAATGGCAATTAAAAATAATATTAAATAATATATAAATCATAAAATATTGTTAAAAAGGTGTTATTAAGTTAACACCTTTTTTCTCATTATTAGTTTTATTAAAAATGTTCTTTAGATATTGATTGAACACTATTAACTTATAATTTTCGATGAGAATATCCTTTTAAAGCCTGATTGGGATTTTAAATAAAGTGAAGAATATTAATTGAAAAATAATAAATTAGGTATATAATTTATAAAAAAGGATAATCAAGTGAATTATAAAATTATTAGACTTATTTTGTTATTAGCAAAAGTATTTTCTATATTAATTTCTTTTTTTATTATTGTTATTTTTATAGGTGAATTCAATTTAGACTCTATTAGTAAAATGGTTAGCTATGAAATTATTTTATTAATATTGATTCCTTTATTATATACAGTTGGTTCCTTATTGTTATTTGTAAAAGAAATATTTGGCTCTATTATAATGATTTTTTCTGTATTTGCTTTTAACATTGTTTCTTATATTGTTGAAAATAGAATAGAGGATTTTGATTTTTTTATTTTATTAGTACCTACTATTATTATTTTGTTTGTAAATAAGTTATACAAAAAAGATTTAAACTCCAAAATAATAAAAAATGAATAGTATTTAGTCTTTATTATATATTTAAAAAAATAGAGAATATTTTGTTCTCTATTTTTTTATGTTTATAAGAAATTACTAAAACTGGTTAGAATTAATTTATTATATAAAAGATTTAATAAATTGAAAAATAATAATTTAAGTGAAAATAAATATAATTAACCAATAATATTAAAATAATTAATTAAATTAATAATAAATATTAAAAATATTAAAAATATTAATAAAAGTTCTTGATATTATTAATATTGTATGTTACTTTATATTCATAAGGAGTTGAAATGCATAATTGGAAAAAACTATTTGAACTTTGTAAAGGGAAAAAATTTTTAGTAAAAAAAGTTTATGTTTTAGAAGATAATATTTCAATAGAAGGCGATTTTCAATTATCATCTTTAGCAACATTAAATGTTGAGGATCAGAAATTTATTGCGGCTTTTATTAAAACACATGGATCTATAAAGCAAATGGAGAAATTATTTAATATTAGTTATCCAACTGTTAAAAATAAATTAAATGAATTATCAAAAAAAATTGATAATTATGACTATGATTTAAGAATTGAAGAAAAAGAAGATAGTGAATCTGTTTCAAATATATTAGATAAAATTTCTTCAGGTGATATCAATGTTAATGAGGCTTTAAAGGAATTGAAATTATGAGTGCAATGTTAATAAGAGGGTATGTAACAAAAAAAAATGGGAAAAAAATTAATTTTTTTATTCCATTAATAATTATTTATGTTTTATTGCTTCCTTTTTATGTTATTTCACTAGTTGTATATTTGTTTTTTATAATTTTTAGCAATGAATTTAATGATATTAAAGCATATTTAAAAATATTTTTAAATTTACCTGTTATTTTTAATTCTATGAAAAATTTAATCATCATTATAAATAATGATGAAGAAGATATTAAAATTTTAGTAAAATTAGGATTTTTATGAGTGAAGAAAAGAAGAAAATTTTAGAAATGCTTAGTGATGGCAAAATCAATGTTGAAGAAGCTAGTCAACTTTTAGATGCGGCTTTGAAGAAGGAAAAGGATTCAATAAATTTAGGTGAGGCTAAATTTTTGTATGTGAATATTGAACCAAAAGATACTGTTGAAGGTAAAAAAATTGGAAAAGTTTTTGTAAAAGTACCTTTTCCTTTAATTAAAGCAGGGTTTAATATTGCAGGTTTAATACCTAAAGAGGCTCAAGATCAAATTAATGATGGTTTAAAAAATCAGGGAATGAATTTTGATTTTTCAGACTTAAGTCCTGAAAATGTTAAAAATTTGATGGATGCTTTAGAGCTTTTAAGTGTAGAAGTTGATAATGCAGATTCATTAATTAAGGTTTATTGTAAATAAAATAACTTTATTAAGTACAAAAAAAACATAGGGATGAGGCTCTATGTTTTTTTTGCATTAATTTAGTTTAATTGAAATATAAACATTTAATATAATCAAAAAAGCATTTTATTTGGATACTCTATATTTTGTTAGATATAAGCATAGTATCTAATAAAAATAAAAAAATAGAATTTGTTTGATTTTTATTGGAAAAATAAAATTATTTGAAATTTTAGTATTTAGAATTTAGTTGCTATGCTAAGATAGTTATGGAGTTAATATGAAGAAAGTAAAAAATTTAGTTTTAGATATTCAAAGAAATGGAATGCCTAAATATGTGAAACAATCCATTGAAATTTCATCTAATGGTTATATAAATCATTGTTTATATCCAATGGTTTATTTAGGGCAAATGAAAAAATATGAATTTAAGTTAGAAGAAACAGAAGTTGAAGAGTTTTTTTCAAATTTTGATTTTTCAACATGGAAAGAAATAAAAGCTCATTATATAAATACACATTCTTATACCTTAAAAGTAATTTATGATGATGGTAGTGTAATTGTAAAAAATGGATATATTAATACAAATATGCCTGAATGCTATTCTATTTTTGATGAAAAGTTGTTAGATCTTGTTATTTTTGTTGAAAGACCTTGGTTGTTTACTCTTTAAAAAAAAGGTTTTTATTATTTGTTGACAAATGTTTATATAGATAACTATACTTTAGGTATGTAGTATAAAAATCAATATACAAGGAGTTCTATTGTGAAAAAATATTTAACTATTTTTATTGTTCTATTAATTTTCTTTTCAAGTTCAATTTATTCAAACACTAATAATTCTTTAATTAATGAAGAAGAATCACCAGCTCAGTTTTTTATTGAATATGAAACTGGTCTAGTTTCTGTTATTAATCATAAAATTCAAATTGGTGGAAATACAAATGATTTATTTAATTATGTAACTCAAGGTGGACAAGATATACTATTCCCCTTTGAAAGATTTAATGTAGGGGCAATAATTAATGATAGACATCGTGTATCTTTTTTATATCAACCTCTTGAAATTAATACAGTAGTACCTTTTGAAGAGAAGGTAATATTTGATAATAAAGACTTTCCTGCTAATTCAATTGTTGAAATAAAATATGGATTTCCTTTTTGGAGAGTTTCTTATTCTTATGATTTATTAGAAGAAGAAGAATTAGTACTAGGAATTGGCGCTTCTCTTCAAATTAGAAATGCTTCAATAGTTTTTAAAGAAATAAGCGATGATGTTGATAATACACAAGAAGTTGTTGTCTCTCAAAATGTTGGACCTGTTCCTGCTTTTCATATTTATTCAAGATGGGAGACTCCTTATAATATTAATTTGAGTGCAGATATTACAGGGCTTTATGCTTCTTCTGCTTTTATTAATGGAGCAGATTTTGAATTCGAAGGTTCTATTTTAGATGCTTCTTTAAGAGCTGGTTATCAATTGAAACATAATGTAGAAATATTTGGAAATCTCCGTTTCTTAGGAGGAACTGCTAAAGGCACTAGTGAGTATTCTGATTCTAATTGGTCAGTAGCTTCAAGCGATCCTAGATACACTGAAAATATTTTAGCAACATTCTCAGCAACAATGGGCTTAACTATTAGATAATAAGCCATTAATCAGAAATAAAGATCTCTGAGTAATACTCTCTTATTCAGGGATCTTGTTGTTTTTATTCAAAATTATATTTATTAATAAAGATCTTTCTATTATAAAAATTTAAGAAAAGGTATTTTTTATTTGAGTTATAGTTTTTATATTATTCTATTTATAACATTCAATTTATGAATTATATTACCGATTTTATAGTTTTATTTTTATGCACTTGTTCTTTTTATAAACAAAATATATTATCCTAGTAATACAAAAAGGAATAATTATGAAAAAAGAAAATACAAAATTATCAAACTATATTGTAAATAGATTTCTAACAGGTTTTTTTGCTATATTGCCAATGGGCTTAACTGTTTGGCTTTTATATAAAGTTGTAATAATCGGTGATGCCTTTTTTGAAAAGATATTGTTACAGTACTTAGATAAACCAATACCTGGATTGGGATTTGCCATTACTATTTTATTAATATTTGTTATAGGAATATTAGTTAATAGTCTTCTCGGAAAAAAGCTTAGAACTTTAGTAGAATTGTTATTTTTAAAATTACCTATAATTAAAACAATCTATACACCTTTAAAAGATATTACAGATAATTTTTCGAAAAAAGGATCTTCTAATTTTAAAAAAGTTGTATTTATAAATTTCCCAAATGATAAATTGAGTAAAAGTCTTGGTTTTATTACTAAAGAAAATATTGTTATAAATGAAGAAGTAAAAACTGCAATTTTTATTCCTACAACACCAAATCCTACTAATGGATTTTTAATTTATTTAAACAAAGACGATTATACAGAATTAGATATTTCTGTTGAAGAAGCTTTAAAAACTATAGTATCTATAGGATCAATATCTCCTGATAAAATAAAAAGAAAGCAAAAAATTAAAAACTAAGAGATCTTGTAATATATAAGTATTGTATAATAGATATTTCATGAATGATTTTTAAACAATTATAGATAGTTATTATTAAGAATTAATTAAAAGAAAAACATAGAGATGAGGCTCTATGTTTTTTTTAGTAAAATGAGTTATAACTTATAATAAGTTAAATGCGGCTAACTGGACTTGAACCAGCACAAGCTTACGCTCACAAGCCCCTCAAGCTTGCGTGTCTACCAATTTCACCATAGCCGCATAATTTATTTAATGATTTGAAAGATACACCTAGAACTAATTCTCGTCAAGTAATTCATTAGTTTTGTATCCTTTAAACTGTATTTTTGAATTACTTTAATTGTGTTGTAATCTATTAAAAGTAAGAGTAATATATTTGTATATGAAAACTTATCAAGAAATCAATTCCAAAGCATGGGATAGTGAAGTTGAAAATGAAAACTTTTGGACATTGCCAGTAGGTAAAGAAGAGATAGAAAATGCAAAAAATGGAGTATTTAATATATATTTGACTCCTTCTAAATATGTAAAACAAGATTGGGTAAGACCTATGAAAAATAAAAAAATATTAGCACTAGCTTGTGCGGGGGGACAACAATCTATTGTTTTAGCTGCAGCTAATAATGATGTGAGTGTATTTGATATTAGTGAAGAGCAATTAAACCAAGATAAAAAAACTGCTGAGAAATTTAATTTAAATATAAATATCGTTAAAGGTGATATGCAAGATTTGTCTTATTTTTCTGATAATAGTTTTGATTATATTTATAATCCTAGTTCAACATGTTTTATTAATGATGTAGAAAAAGTATATAAAGAATGTTTTAGAGTATTAAAAGAAGGTGGCGAATTTATAACTAGTGCTACTAATCCTATCTTATATTTATTTAGAGAAAAAGATTTATTAAGAAACAAATTAAAAGTAAAATATACTATCCCTTATTCAGATATAAAAAGTTTATCAAAAAAAGAAGTTGAAAAAATCATTGAAAGTCATGATACATTAGAATTTAGTCATACTATGGATAATTTAATTGGGGGATTAACAAGAGCTGGATTTGTAATTTTAGATTTTTATAGTGATTATAGTAATAATGATTTATTAGATAGTTTTATTCATGATTGTTATTTTGCACTAAGGTGTAAAAAAAATGTTTCTATTCAGAAAAAAATATTATAAAATGAATGTATAAAATAAACTCAAGGAGATAATATGAAAATTGGTATTTTAACTAGTGGAGGGGACTGCCCTGGTTTAAACGCAGTAATAAGAGGTTTTAGTAAATATGTATTTAATCAAATTAAAAATGTCACCCTTTACGGATTTACCGATGGCTATTATGGTTTAATACATAATGAACATAG
>Ga0102926_1000699_pt1 | contig 19749 bp, 17 predicted proteins | sample SalPonR1_A_D2_MG_FD_78173 | JGI IMG/M metagenome (GOLD analysis project Ga0102926, IMG submission 78173) | Salt pond soil microbial communities from South San Francisco under conditions of wetland restoration - Salt Pond MetaG R1_A_D2_MG | ecosystem: Environmental > Aquatic > Marine > Intertidal...
TGGAGTAAGAACAGCATTATTTAATTATTTTTATGCAAAAGCTCAAGGTGGACAATTTCTACTTAGAGTTGAAGATACAGATAGAGAAAGATATAGTGATGAATCATTAAATGATTTATATCAAACATTAGAATGGTTAGACATCAAATGGGATGAAGGTCCCCTTGTTGGTGGACCTTATGGCCCATATGTTCAAAGTGAACGTTTCGATTTATATCAAAAGTATGCAAAGTTGTTAGTCGAAAAAGATATGGCATATTATTGTTATTGTACTCCAGAAAGGCTTGAAGAAGTAAGAAAAGAGCAAAAAGCTAAAAAAAGTTCAACTCAAGGTTATGATAGACATTGCAGTAATTTATCTAAAGAACAACGCGAAGATTATGAAAAACAAGGTATAAAGCCAGTTATCAGATTACGTGTTCCATCTGATGGAAAAACAACTTTTCATGATGTATTGATGGGTGATATTACAAGAAAAAATAAAGATATTTCTCCAGATCCAGTTTTATTAAAAAGTGATGGGTTCCCAACTTATCACTTAGCAAATGTTGTAGATGATCATTTGATGGGTATTACACATATTATGAGAGCCCAAGAATGGATTCCATCAGGTCCTTTGCATATCATTTTGTATAAAGCTTTTGGATGGGAAGCTCCAATTTATTGTCATCTACCTATGGTTATGGGAAAAGATGGTCAAAAATTGTCTAAAAGACATGGCTCAACAAGTATAAAAGATTTTAGAGAGAAAGGTTATTTAGCTCAAGCATTAATGAATTATGTAACTTTAGTTGGTTGGTCTTTTGATGATAAGAGTGAATTCTTTTCTAAAGATGAGTTGGAAAAAGTTTTTGATATTACAAAAATACACAAATCTCCTGGAGTTTTTGATTATAAAAAGTTAGATTGGTTTAATGGACAATATATTAGAGCTTTAAGTGATGAAGAATTAAAAGAAAAAGTTTTACCTTATTTAATCAAAGCAAATTTCATAAATGAAAAAATTAGTGAAGAGCAAAAAGTTATTTTAGATAAATTAATTTTATGTGTTAAGCCAAGATTAAAAGTGTTATCTGATATTGTTGATTTATCAAAATTTTTATTTACAAAACCTGAAGTTGCAGATAAAGAGATGTTTGTTGCAAAAAAAATGGATTTAAAATCATCAACAACAGCATTAATAAAAGCTTATGAAGTGTTAAAAGAAGGTCTAGAGAATGATAAACCTTTTGATGAAATAGAAAATGATATATGTGAAATTGCTAAAGAAATGGAAGTAAAAGTAAATGGTGTTTTTACACCTTTAAGGGTTGCATTGACTTCAAGTAAAGTAAGTCTACCAATGCATGATACTGTAAGTTTGTTAGGTAAAGATGAATGTTATAAAAGAATTGAAAGAGCAATTGAAATGCTAAAGGGAGAACTATAAGATGGCAGAAGTGACTATGGATAAGATTGTATCATTGTGTAAGAGACGTGGTTTTATTTTCCAATCAAGTGAAATATATGGTGGATTAAATGGCGCATACGATTATGGTCCATTAGGTGTTCAATTAAAAAACAATATTAGAGATTTTTGGTGGAAAGAAATGACTCAATTACATGATAATATTGTGGGAATTGATGCCTCCATTCTTATGGCTTCAAAAGTTTGGGAAGCTAGTGGTCATGTTTCTAATTTCAGTGATCCTATGGTTGATTGTAAAGAATGTAAATCACGTTTTAGAGCTGATCAAATTGATTTAAATTCTCCATGTCCTGTTTGTGGAAATAGAGATAGTTTTACTGAACCTAAAAATTTTAATTTAATGTTTGAAACTCATATTGGAGCAAAAAGTGATGCTTCCTCAACAGTTTATTTAAGACCTGAAACAGCTCAAGGAATTTATGTTAACTTTAAGAACGTTGTAGCATCTTCTAGAGTAAAAGTCCCTTTTGGTATTGCTCAAATTGGGAAATCTTTTAGAAATGAAATTACTACTAAAAACTTTATATTTCGTTCTTGTGAATTTGAACAAATGGAGATGCAATTCTTTGTTAAACCTGGGGAAGATGAAAAATGGTTCCCTTATTGGAGAGAACAAAGAATGGCCTTTTATGATAAGATGGGAATTAGAAAAGATAGCCTAAAATGGCATCAACATGGAAGTGATGAATTAGCATTCTATGCAAAAGATGCGTATGATATTCAATTCTTATTTCCAATGGGATGGCAGGAATTAGAAGGTGTTCATAGTAGAACTGATTATGATCTAAAACAACATACAAAATTCTGTGGTAAAAAACAAGAATATTTAGATCCAGTAACAAATGAAAGATATATACCTTATGTTGTTGAAACTAGTGCAGGATTAACAAGAAATGTGTTAATGGCTCTTTGTGATGCATATGAAGAAGAAGACATCGATGGGGATAAGAGAACTGTATTACATTTTCATCCATCTATTGCTCCAATTGAAGTTGCGATATTACCATTAGTGAAAAAAGATGGTATTGCAGATATGGCTAAAGATTTAGAAAGAGAATTGAGAAGTGAGTTTTCAACATTTTATGATCAAAGTGGTGCAATTGGCAGAAGATATAGAAGAATGGATGAAATTGGAACTCCTTATTGCATAACTTTAGATTATGATACAAAAGAAAATGATACAGTTACTTTAAGATTTAGAGATTCAATGGAACAAGTTAGAGTTCATAAAAATGAATTGATTAGCACAATAAAAGAAGCAACAAAGAATTACAAAAGGAAATAAAATGAATAGTGCTTTACAAACATTAAAAGATAGAGGTTTTATTAAATCTTGCACTGATATTGATGCATTAAGTGATTTAATGGATAAAGAAAAGGTTAAGTTTTATGTTGGAGTAGATCCAACAGGACAAAGTGTTCACGTTGGGCATATGGTTCCCTTTTTTGCAATGCACCATCTTCAAAATGCAGGACATCTACCAATTGCTTTAGTTGGTGGTGGAACAGGTATGATTGGAGATCCCTCTGGTAAAACAGAGATGAGAAAAATGTTAACTAGTGAACAAATTGATAAAAATTGCGAAAGTATCAAAAAGCAGCTTGGAACAGTAGTTGATTTTAGTGAACAAGTTGATCCTTCAAAAGGTCAAGCAGTTATGTTAAACAATGCTGATTGGTTAACCAACTTAAATTATATAGAATTTTTAAGAGATATTGGTAAGCATTTTTCTGTAAATAGAATGTTGACTTTTGAGTCTTATAAACAAAGATTAGAAAGAGGTTTGTCATTTATTGAATTTAATTATCAATTATTACAATCATATGATTTTTTAATATTGTATCAAAAAGAAAATTGTCGTCTACAAATTGGGGGCGATGATCAATGGGGTAATATTGTTAGTGGTATTGATTTAATTAGAAAAAAAGGTGGAGAGGATTGTTACGGATTAACCTTTAATTTAATTACCAGATCTGATGGTAAAAAAATGGGTAAGAGTGAAAAAGGTGCCGTTTTCTTAGATCCAGAATTATTTTCACCTTATGATTTTTATCAATATTGGAGAAATGTAAATGACGCTGATGTAATAAAATTTATGAAATTATTTACATTCCTTTCACTTGATGAAATTGCAGAATATGAAAAAGAAAATGTAAATATTAATGAAGCTAAAGAAAAATTAGCTTATGAACAAACAAAAATAGTGCATGGAATTGAAGAAGCTGAAAAAGCAAAAACAGCTGCAAAAGCTATGTTCAGTTCAAGTGCAAAAGCTTCTCTACAACAAAGAGAAGGTATGCCAAGTATGGAAATAGAAAAAAGTAAACTTGAACAAGGTATTCCTATATTAAGTTTATATTCTTCTACTTCTTTGGCTTCTTCAAATAGTGAGGCAAGACGTTTAGTTACAGGTGGTGGGGCCTCTATAAATAATACAAAAATTACAGATACAAAATATGTTGTAAAAGATGATTTATTAGATGAAGAGAGCGAGCTAATTCTAAGAGCAGGTAAAAAGCGCTTCTTTAGAATAATAGTAAAATAATTATAAAATAGAATTAAGTATAATAATTCTAAAAAGGATGGTATTTATGAAGAAAAAACTATTAATAACAAGTTTAATTTTATCTTTAGCTTTAACCTCTCTTTTTGCTCAAGCAGAATTTGAAAAAGCTAATCAAGAAAATATTGTAAATGTAGAACTTGCTGTAATGGCAGGACCTACAGGTTTTTCTAGTGCAAAAATAGCAAAAGATAATGGGAATATTGGATCAAATGTAAAAGTTAATACTAGTGTTTATGCATCTCCAACTGAAGTAATTGCAAAGTTAACTAATGGAGAAGTAGATGTTGCAGCTCTACCAACTAATTTAGCTGCTATTTTATATAATAAAGGTGTTGATTTAAAAATGGCTGCTGTTATTGGTAATGGTATGTTGTCCATAGTATCTAGAGATAAAGTAGATTGGATGGATAGTACAATTCAAATCCCAGGAGGGCCCTCAGCAACTCCTTCACAAATAGCAAGTATGTTAGTTAGTGAAAATTCAATGAATATTGAAGATTTTGATTTAGATTATAGTATTACATCTTCAGCTCAGTTAACACAATTATTAATTGCAAAAAAAGCATCTACAGCTTTATTACCTGAACCATTTATTACTATGGCCTTAGCAAAGAGTGATGATATGAAAGTAGTACTAGATGTGCAAAAGTTATACAAAGAAACAACAGGATTAGATAATTATCCAATGACTGTTATTGTAGTACAAAATGATTTTATATCAAATAATCCACAAGCTTTAAATGCGGTTTTAAAAGCTTATGAGGACAGTGTTGATTTTGTATTAAACAATCCAAAAGATGCAGCTAAAACAATTGAAGAAATTAATATAATGCCTGCTGCAATTGCTGCGCCTGCAATTCCAAATTGTAATTTAGTATATAAATCAATAGATGAAGCAAAAGATGAAGTTATCACTTATTTCAATTTATTATTCAACTTTAATCCAAAATCAGTTGCTAATAAATTGCCAAATGAAGAATTTTATCTATAAGAAATGAAAAAAAGTAAAAAAGCCTTAACTAAAATATCAATAATTGTTATATCTGTTTTATCTTTATTAATAATATGGCAAATGACTTCTCTAGCATTAGATTCACAAATTTTAATGCCAGGAGTTATTGATGTTTTACTGAGGCTTTTTGAATTATTTTTTTCAAAAAATTTTATATATAATGTTTTATCAACTGTGATTAGAGCTTTTGATAGTTTTTTGATAATAATAATTCTTGCAACAATTTTTGGAACACTTTCTGGCAAATTTAAGATATTAGGATGGTTTATGACTCCAATTCTAACAGTTCTTAAAACAACTCCGGTTATGAGTGTTATTTTATTAGCTTTTATTTGGTTTGAAACAGGAACTGTTCCAATATTTTCAGCTTTTTTAATGGGTTTTCCAATAATGTATATGATGATGGAAGGTGCTGTAGAAAATTTAGAATTTGAAATGGATCAAATGTGCTATCTCTATGGATTTACTAATTCACAAAAAATTAGATACTATATTATTCCAACTCTGGCAAAATCCTTTTCTTTAGGAGCAAGACAAACCTTATCTATGGTTTGGAAGGTTGTTGTAGCTGCAGAGGTTTTAACTATACCAAAATTTGGAGTTGGAGCAAAAATGCAATTTGCTCAAATACAACTTGAAACAGCTGAAGTTTTCTCATGGACTTTAATTGCAATAATATTATCTGCATTAGGGGATTTTCTTTTTAATTTAATTGAAAAAATAGTAATTAAAATATCTAGATATAGGAAGGAGAAAAAAGCAATATGAGAATTGAAAATTTATCCTTCAGTTATAAAGATACATTAATCTTTGATAATTTTAATTTGGATATAGAAAATCAAAAAATATGTTCAATTGTAGGTGCTTCAGGTTGTGGTAAAACTACTTTATTAAAATTAATTTCTAATTTAGAAAAACCATTAAAAGGAACAATTAGAAAAGAAGATAATGAAAAAGGTGCTGTTAGTTATTTATTTCAAGAACCTAGACTTTTAAGGAGTCAAACAGCTTTTAGCAATTTAGATATTGTTCTTTCTGCTTCAATTGTAGATAAAAAAGAGAGAAAAGATAAAGTTTTATATTATTTAGAAAGAGTTGGGCTTATTGATCATAGATGTAAATATCCTAGTGAATTATCAGGAGGTATGAAACAAAGAGTAGCTATTGCTAGAGCTTTTGCATATCCTTCACATTTAATTTTGATGGATGAGCCTATGCAAGGTCTAGATATTAGTTCTAAATATGATGTTTTAGAATTGTTTAAAGAAATGTGGGATAATGATCCTCGTACAACTTTATTTGTTACTCATGATTTAAGAGATGCTTTGTTGATGGGCAATAGTGTTGTTTGTTTAGGGAATCCTCAAAAACCAAGTCTAATAATAGATCTCAAACAAGAAAAGCCATTAGGAAATGAAAGAATCGGATATTATGAAAATAAAATATTATATACAATTTTAAATAAAAATTTATAGATCCGCATTTGATTTAAGTTAAATATGATATATAGATTAGTTTAAAACTAAAAAATAAAGTTTGCTAAAAGAAATAATAAAATTCACTCTAAACAATTAATCAAATATTATAATTTAATTAATTGAATATTAAATAAAAATTTTCTTAAAAAACAAGCCCTCATAACTTATAAGATATTATTTCAGTAAATAAAATATCTTAAAATGAGGGCTTCATGTAATAATTTAATTATTTATTTAATAATTAAGCTTTTGTTTCCCATAAATCGTGTAAATTACAATAAGCAAATGCAGCAATTAGTTTATCGCCATCAGCTAGTGAAAATTTAACTACAGGATCATCATTAGGTGATAAGTTTTTTCTTTGACCACCATGTTCTGTTTGAATGTAAATCCATGAAATTAAATGTTTTTCACTCATTGGATGTGGGGTTGAGCCAACTTTAACTGTTACTTCATTACCATCAACACTAATTACAGGAACATGCTTTTCACCAGCAGCATCAACACTATTAGGTTCTAATTTTTCCATTTGTTCACCACAGCAAACTACAGGAACTCGACCATCACGAATTTTAGAAACGATGTTTCCACAATGTCTACAAATGTAAAATTCTTGTTCTTTCATTATTTTTTCTCCTATAAATATATATATATAATATCATACATTTTTATAAAAACAAACTATTATTTATTGATATTAAATATCAATTAACATTTAATATCAATAAAATCAAGTACTTTTAAATATATAATGAAAAAAATTGAATTTTATACATATCCTTGAGCAAGCATTGCATCAGCTACTTTTAAAAATCCTGCAATATTAGCACCATCTGTAAAATTATTATGTGTACTATAAGTGTCAGCAGCTTCGCTAATTTGTTTATAGATATTTCTCATAATAACTTCTAGTTTTTCATCAACTTCTTGTTTTGTCCAAGAAATTCTACCACTGTTTTGACTCATTTCTAAACCTGATACAGCAACTCCACCAGCATTTGCAGCTTTTCCTGGTAAGAATAAAACATTTTTTGCTTGGAATAATCTATGTGCTTCAAGGCAAGTTGGCATATTAGCACCTTCACCAACTAATTTTATTCCATTAGCAATCATATGTTCTGCATCTTTTAAATTTATTTCATTTTGAATAGCACAAGGGAAAGCTAGATCTGCTTTAACATTCCATAGTTCATTGTATTCTTCATTTCCAGTTCTAGCTATATAAGTAGCATTAGAATATTTTTTGATATATTCGCTGATTCTACCACGTCTTACATTCTTTAATACTTTAATCCATTCTAATTTTTCATCATCTATACCATCAGGATCAATAATTACACCATTAGAGTCACTTATTGTAACAACTTTTCCACCTAATTGATTAATTTTCTCAATTGTATATTGAGCAACATTACCTGATCCAGATACTAAACATGTCTTATTTTTAAAAGAATCATTTTCAGCCTCTAGTACTGCTTGAGATAAATATATTAATCCATAACCTGTTGCCTCTGGGCGAATTAAAGAACCCCCAAAAGATAAGCCTTTACCTGTTAATACACCAGTTACTTCATTTTGCATTCTTTTGTATTGTCCAAACATATATCCAATTTCTCTTCCACCAACACCCATATCTCCAGCAGGAACGTCAGTATTAGCACCAATATGCTTAGCTAATTCAGTCATAAAACTTTGACAAAAACGCATTACTTCATTATCACTTTTACCTTTAGGGTTAAAGTCAGCACCACCTTTACCTCCGCCCATTGGAAGTCCAGTTAATGAATTTTTAAAAACTTGTTCAAAAGCTAAGAATCTTAAAATTGATAAATTAACTGAGGGATGGAATCTTAATCCCCCTTTATAGGGACCTAAAGCACTGTTTTGTTGAACTCTATATCCTCTATTAATTTGAAGCTTCCCATTGTCATCAACCCAAGGTACTCTAAACATAATTACTCTCTCAGGTTCTACAAGTCTATCAAGTATTTTGTGATAAACAATTTGAGGTTCTTCTGAAACAACTCCATCAACAGATGTTAAAAATGTTGTAACCGCTTGTTGGAATTCTTTTTGGCTAGGATCTTTTTGAATTACATAATCCAAAATATTTTGAGTTTCTTTGTGCATATTAATAATCTCCTTGTATTATTGTGAATAAATATTCAATTTTTGTATATTATAATAATTTTTAAATATAGGGTAAAGTAGATTATTTAAATAATTTTTTAGGTATATATAAAAAAATCATTGTCTGGTATTGTTGAGAAACTTAAAATGTATCAAAATAATTATATTAAGATAAAAAAAATTTAATTTTTTTTTAATTTTATGCAATAAAATACAATATTTTATAGTTGTTATTAGAAATGAAAAAATTTTGATAAAAAAATCTCCTTTTGTATTAAAACAAAGGAGATTAAAAAAAAATATATATATTTTTTATTATACTTTTTTTAATTTTTTTATATTTTCTTTAAAAGGAGGGTAAATAACACCTTTTTCTGTAATTATTCCAGTTACATTTTGATGTGGAGTTACATCGAATGCAGGATTAAATACATCAATATCTAAAGGAGCAACTTGTGATTTTCCTACAAATCGAACTTCATTTTTATCTCTTTCTTCAATTGGAATTTCACTACCGTCATTTATACTAAAATCAATTGTTGATAAAGGTGCAGCACTATAGAAAGGTATTCCATACTCTTTACAAATTACTGATAGCATAAAAGTACCAATTTTATTACATACATCTCCATTAGTTGCAATTCTATCAGCTCCAAGTACTACTAAATCAATTTTTCCATCTCTAATCAATGTGGCAGCGGCGCTATCAGGTATTAATTTGCTTGGAATTTTAGCTTGAGCTAATTCCCATGCTGTTAATCGTGCACCTTGAAGACGAGGACGAGTTTCATCAGCATAAACAAAAATGTTTTTATTTGAATAAAAAGCACTTTTTATAACACCAAGTGCAGTTCCCCAACCTGCTGTAGCCAATGCACCTGTATTGCAGTGAGTAAGAATTGTAGCGTTTTGAGGAATTATTTTTAATCCATTTTCTCCAATTTGTTTATTAGTTTGAATGTCTTCGTTTTGTACTTTTATTGCTTCTTTTTTTAATATATTTAATAGATTGCTATCATTTTTATTATTTTCATAAACTAAAAGCATTCTATCAATAGCCCATTTTAGATTAATAGCTGTTGGACGAGAAGCATTTATAAAATCACAAGCTTTAAAAAAATCTTTTTCATTTTTTTCAAATTCTTTATAAGCAAAATATACACCATATGCAGCTGTTGCCCCAATTGCAGGAGCTCCTCTCACTACCATATCTCTTATTGCAAATTCAATATCTTTGTGATTTTTAGCTTCAAATATTTCAAATTTAGCTGGTAATAATCTTTGGTCTATTAATAATAATTTTTCATCTATAAATTCTAATGTATTAAATGGTTCTTTCATTGTTATTCCTTTTTTTTATCTCTTTAGTAAATCATTCCATTTACTTTTTGTTTTTTTCATCGCTAGATCAACATCTATGCTCAATAGTTTTCGATTTTGCATCAACATCTCACCTTTACAAAAAACACTGTCAATATCACTTGCTTGAGCACTATATACTATTGCAGAGAAGGGATCATTAATAGGTGTTAGATGTGGTTTGTTTGTGTCTATTAAGATAATATCAGCATCTTTGCCAACTTCAATAGTTCCAACTTTATCATCAATAGATAAAGCTTTTGCACCATTAGTTGTTGCCATTTTAATAATATCATATGGTGTGCTTGCTATAGGATTCATAGTTGAAACACAACTTAACATTGCAGATAGATGCATTTCTTCCATCATATTTAAATTATTATTTGAAGATGCGCCATCTGTTCCTAATGCTACATTTACACCTTTATTTCTGAATTTAGCAATAGGAGCAATACCACTTGCAAGTTTGCAGTTACTACTAGGGTTGTGTACAATACTCATATCTTTTTCACTGCAAAGTTTTATTTCATCATCACTTAAATAAACACCATGAGCTAAAACAGCTTTAATATCCTTCAATGCTCCATTTTTCTCTAAATACATTAATGGAGTTTGATTAAACTCTTTTAAACTATTATTAACTTCACTCATTGTTTCACTCATATGAGTGTGCAAATCTCCACCTCTTTCTAATAACCAATCTCTAGCAAAGAGATAAGTTTCAAGTGGAGTTGTATAAATTGCATGAGGTGCAACATTGAATTTAATTAATCCATTAGATTTGCTTAAATAGGTATCAGCAATTTTCGTATTAGGTTTTATTCTATCTTGATTATCTTTAACGGAGCCAAAAAGAGTCATACCAATATTGGCTCTCATTTTAGCATGATGTGTTGCCTCACAAGTTTGGTCCATCATAAAATACATATCATTGTAAGCAGTACAACCTGATTTTATCATCTCAGAGAGGGCAATTTGGGATCCCCAATAAATATCTTCTGCTTCTAATTTTGCTTCAAGTGGAAAAATTTCTTTTAGCCAAGACATTAAATCAGGAGCTGTATCTTTATAATTTCTCATATATCCCATAGAAGTATGGGTATGAGCATTAATTAAAGAGGGCATACAAATCATAGAAGAGGCATCAATTTCTCTTTCTGCTATAAAATTTGGATTGTCACTAATTTTCCCGTTTTCAATTTTTATATCTCCTCGATATGATTTATTTCTTTCACACATATCAAGGATTAATGCGTTTTTAATTAAAGTATTCATATACTAATTATAATATCATTTGTTTGTTATAAAGTCGATAAGTTAACAAATATATTAATAAATTAGGGATTTTTTTATTTATCTATCAAATTTCTTTTAATTTTTTTTGTACTAGTCATTATCATAGGCTCATCAACAATAGTAACTTTTCCAATTTTTTTATAACCACTTAACTCTTTATTTACTAACTTTATTACTTCATCAATTTCATCTTGAACTTTTTCAACTTTTTCTTTGAAATAATCTTCACTAGGATATATTACAGCTTCGATGCATTCTGCAGGAACATCTTTTTTTTCTTGATATCCTCTAACTAATATTTGATCAATTTGAGGATGTAATTGGAATAAATCTTCAATTTCTTCAGGATAAACATTTTTACCACCTTCGGTAACTATAATGTTTTTTGCTCTTCCTTTTAAGTATAAATAGTTTTCTTTATCAAGGTATCCTAAATCACCTGTTTTTAAATATCCTTCCTCATTAAATAATTTTTTAGTATTTTTTTCATCTTTATAATAGCCTTGGCAAATGTTAGGTCCTTTTACTGCAATTTCTCCAACTCCGGTAGAATCGGGATTTAAAATTTTTGTATCTACTAGAGCAAACATTTTTCCAACAGAATCAATTTTAAATTTAGATACAGGATTTAATGCTAGAATTGGACTTGTTTCTGTAAGACCGTATCCTTGAATAAAATCTAGTCCAAGTTGTTGATATTGTTTAAATACTTTTGGAGAAAGAGGTCCTGCCCCACATATTAATATTCTATTATGAGCAAAGCCAACTTTTGATAAGAGTTTATCATCAAAGAATTTTCTAAATGGATTTTTTTTAAAATATTTTTTAAAGAATCCGTTGATAAACATAAGTGTATGTACAACAGTATTTGTAATAAAACCTTTTTTCTTAACTTCTTTCATCATTCCTGCAAGTAGTTTATTATATAGTAATGGGATTCCCATAAATACAGTGACTTTACCTTTACTTAAATCATTTACCATTCTTGAAACAATTATTCCATGACCAAAAACACATTCACATCCAAAAGTAATAGAAACTAACAAAACAGCAGTACAACAATAGCTATGGTGCAGTGGTAATAGTGCATATAATATATCATTCTCATCTAATTGTAAAAATTGTTTGTCTTTTGCTTGATATACATCACTTACAATATTCTTTTGAGTTAATACAGCGCCTTTTTCATTTCCAGTTGTTCCACTTGTGAATAAAATAGCTGCAACATCATTTTCATTTCCTTCACTGATTTTTAATATTTTTTTAGGTTTAACAATCATCATTGATTTATATTTTTCACTCTTACCTTGTAAGGTTAAACATAAATTATATGTATCTAAATATTGAGGATAAGTTTTATCAAGAGATTCTAAAATATTTTTATCCCCTAAGAAAAATTTACAATCGCTATATTCTGATAATTGTTTTACTTTTTTTATAGTTAATTGATTATCTAGGGGAACTACAACACCACCTGCAAAATTTATGCTTAAATATGCGATTGCCCACTCAATGCTATTTTTCCCATTAATAGCAACTTTATCACCTTTCTTTAACCCGTTGTCTCTTAAATAGGAGCTAATGTTTAGTGAAAAATCATAGACTTCTTTATAAGTTAATGAAAATCTGTTAGGACTAAATTTTGTAAAACAAATTCTATTTGGGAATTTATCCAAAGTCATTTGGAAAATTTGTGATAATGTTGGCCAATCGCCATTAAAATATTTGCCTCTATATGGATCTAGATATTTATCCCATGAATATTTCATTTATAATTCCTCATTTTTTTAATTAACTTTTTATATATATTGACAATTAAACAGTGTTTTGTCAATAAAAAAGTATTGTGATAAATATTTGTATGAGAAATAAATATGAGTTTTATTTATTATTGAAAATAACATTATCTTCTAAAAGATAATAAAGATTTGGGTATATTACATCTGCATATTTTTTTAAATTAGTATAATCATTAGAGCCCCATAGTAATGCAATTTTATAGCCTGCTTTTCCATTAATAGCATATTTCATATCGGATATAGTATCTCCGACGATAGCTACTTCTTCAGGGAAGATGTTAAATTTGTTACAAAAATAATTTAAAGAATCAGGGTTAGGTTTGTTTTTTAAATCATCATCATTTGTTGAAAGATAATCTACATATTTTTCTATATCCATATATTTTACAAATAATTCAGCAGAGATTTTATTATCAATTGTGACAATTCCTATTTTATATCCTTGATCTTTTAATGATTTAAATAGTTTTTTTTGTTTTGAAAAATCCATTGATTTAATTTTTTCTTCAATTAAAATATTATTATATTCTTGAATTTTTTTTGTAAATTTTATTAAAGATGATGGTCTAATAAAATTTGTGAGACAATATTTTAATCCTTTTTTTGTAATATTAAATTTACCATGAGAAAAAATAACACCTGAGGCAATAGTTTTTCCATCTTCATCTATACCAAGTAGTTGTATTAAATCTTTTTTTCTTTTCTCTTTTCTTTTTATATTTGTTTTATTAAAAGCTTTGTCAATTGATTTACTAATTACTTCATGCCAAACAGAAGAATAATCAAAAAGTGTTCCATCTTTATCAAAAATGATAGCTTTTAAATTAATTTCTTTTTCCATAGCATATAGTTTATAGTATGGAAATAAAATAAGCTAGTACTTAATAAAAAATACATTTATTAGTTTGAGCTTTATTAATTAAAATATTAAATATATGTTAATATATAATATATGAATGTTACAAAACAATTAATTATATTAAGTGATGAATTTTCTAAAGAAATAGAAAAAGTTAAGAAAAATATTGAAGATGATATTTATATATATAATCCTTTAATTTATGCAAAAGAAATGTTTTATGAATATATACGTGAATATGTAGACTCTCCAACAAAATATTTTTTTCTAGGAATGAATCCTGGTCCTTTTGGAATGGCTCAAACAGGAATTCCTTTTGGGGAGGTTAATACAGTAAAAGAATATCTAAAAATAAATAAACCTATATATAAACCTGAGAGAGAACATCCTAATAGAAAAGTTGAAGGTTTATCTATAGTGAGAAGTGAAATCAGTGGTTTAAGATTATGGAATTTGTTTAAAACTTATTATCCTAATCCTAAAGATATGAAGAAAAATATATATGTAGCTAATTATTGTCCACTGCTGTTTTTATCAAAAGTCAAAACAGCAAAAAATATAACACCAAATAAGTTATCAAAAGAAACTAGAGAAATGTTAGATTCAGTTTGTGATAGATATTTATTTGAAACTATTGATTTATTAAAATGTGAAAAACTTATTGGTATTGGTAAATATGCTGAGAAAAAGTTGAAAAATGATACAATTCCTTATTTTTCTATATTGCATCCATCCCCAGCTTCACCACTAGCAAATAAAGGTTGGAGTGAAAAAGTTGAAATTCAATTAGAAGCTAATGGAGTTAGGTTGTGAGAAAAGAAATAAAATCATATGCAAAAATTAATCTGCATTTAGCAATTGGTCCTAAAAGAGATGATGGATTTCATGATATACAATCTATTTTCGCTAAAATAGATTTACATGATTTGTTAATTATTGATGTAGTTGAAAGTGAGAAATTAAAGGTTGTTGTGAATGGTTTGCATAATTGTGAATTAGAAGGCGAAGATACAATAACTAAAGCTATTAGATTGTGGTGTGAAAAAACACGTTTTAATCTCTGTGTAAGAGTTAATGTAATAAAGAATATTCCAATAAAAGCAGGTCTAGGGGGTGGATCAAGTAATGCAGCTTATGTTTTAAAAACAATTAATAATATGTATTGTGAGAAATCTTTAAACAAAAAAGAATTATTAGACTTAGCTCTTAAAGTTGGTTCAGATGTCCCTTTTTTTATTTATGATACAACATTTGCTTATGTTGAAGGACAAGGGGAGAAGATAACTCCGATAGATATAAATTTTGATTATCAAATAAAACTTTTTAAGCCTATTGTGGGAATAAGTACGAAAGGAGCATTTAATAAACTAGATAATATTGAAAAAAATACTTTTAAATCGAAAAAAGATCTTATAGATATTTTTAAGTCAGGATTAGAAACTTGGAAAGTATATTTTTATAATGATTTTGAATTAGTGGTTGAGAGTGAAATATTGAATGATTTAAATAATTATAATGATATTTTTTCCCACTTAAGTGGATCTGGTTCGACTTGTTTTATTATTTATAACAAAAATAATTGCTGTTATAATAACTTTACTTTTTTAGAAAAAAATAGGAATAATAACTATTATAATAGTTGTTTTTTCTCAAATATCTAATATAATGTTAGTAGCATGATACAAAAAAGGAGTTTAGAATGAACATAACGGAGGTTAGAATTCGTACTGTTAATGGTGAAAGTAAGTTGAAAGCTTATGCTACTGTAACCTTTGATAATGAATTTGTAGTGCACAATATTAAAGTTATTGAAAGTAAAAATGGGTTTTTTATAGCTATGCCCGCTCGTTTAACTGCTAATAATGAGTACAAAGACATTGTTCACCCAATAAACAGCCCATTTAGAAATAAATTGCAAGAAAAAATTCTAGAAGCATATTCAAACGAACAGAGTGAAGAAAATTAATATTTTTTAAAAAAAAATTTTTTTTTAAAAAAGTGCTAGACAAATTTTAAAAATTGTTGTAATTTACCTTCTGTCGTTGGGAAGTAGCCAAGTGGTTAAGGCTCTGGTTTTTGGTGCCGGCACCGGGGGTTCGAGTCCCTCCTTCCCAGCCTAAGCCTGCTATTTAAGCAGGTTTTTTTTATCTTTTCCTTCTTTTTTATACTTGACCCAATTCTTCTATAACAGTAGTATAGCGTAGACACTTATGTGTTAATTATCCCATGGTAATTGGATTAATCCAATGAGAGTATTAGGAGAAAAAGTATGTCAAAACATGTTTTTGAAGCAACTCTTCGTACTTCCGATTTCGGAAGCGCCGGTTCTAGACGTTTATTACGTGCTGGAAAAATCCCTGCTGTTGTATATGGTAGTAAAACAAAACCTATGCATATTGTAATTGATGCACATTCATTTACACTAGCATTAAATTCTATTTCAGAATCAACACTTATTACATTAAAAATTGATAATAAAGAACATGAAGTATTGGTAAAATCTTTCCAAGAAAATGTTATGACTGATGTTATTTATCATGTTGACTTCTATGAAGTTGTTCGTGGTGAAAAATTACATGCATTTGTACCTCTTTCTATTGAAGGTAATCCAGTTGGATGTAGAAAAAGCGGTATCTTAGATGTTATTATTCATGAAGTTGAAGTTGAATGTCTTCCAAAAGACTTACCTGTAGATATTAAAGTTGATGTTACACCAATTGATTTAAATGGTCATATTTCTGTAAAAGATTTAGTTGTCTCTGATAAAGTTACTATTTTAACAGATAGTGATGAAACAGTTGCTTCTGTAAAAGCTCCTAAGAGTGAAAAAGAAGAAACTGAAGATGACTTGCTTGAAGAAGAAGAAGTATCAACAGAGGAATAATTTTATGAAATTAATACTTGGCTTAGGAAATATTGGAGCTGAGTATAAAGAAACAAGACATAATTGTGGATTTAAAGTAATAGAATTATGTGCAGCGTTTTTTCATTTAAAAATGAAGAAGCGCTGTTTTCGTTTATACCAGCGTGCAAAATTACAAAAAGATGATGAGAGTTTTTATTTAATTAAGCCTTTAACATATATGAATAATAGTGGAAATATTTTACCTTATTTTAAAAATGTAGAAACTAAAGATATTATAGTTATTTGTGATCAAATGGATTTACCTTTATCCTATATAAGGATAAAAAAAGGTGGTGGTACAGCTGGTCATAATGGAATAAAAAGTATCATTAATAATTTAAATGGTGAGAAAGATTTTATAAGGATTTATATTGGTATAGGTCGACCTGAAAATGGAAATAGCGTTGTAGATCATGTATTAGGTGTTGAAAAAAATCAAACATTATTTAATCAAGGAATTGAAAAAGCAAATAATGCGCTAATTGATATTATAAATAATGAGTCTATAGAAAATGTTATGCAAAAATATAATGTGAAGTTAAAGTGAAGTTTTTTTAATTAGAAACCTTTTCTTTATTTTATAGTTGACTATTGTTGTTTTTCTAATCATATTTTTATTATTACTATTTTAGGCGGGCTTTATGGAAAAGGTTTCAGAATATTTTAAAAAATACCCTGAATTACAAAATGATCGAATTGCTATTGCTTTTTCTGGTGGTAGTGACTCCTTGGCTTTATTGTTTTTATTATCGCAATATTTAGATAATAAAAAATTAGTAGCTATATATGTTAATCACGGTTTGAGAGATGATAATGAGTTATTGCTTGAAAGTGAAAAGAATAAATATAATTGCAAATCTATTGGTGTAGAATATAAAGAAATTGTTCTAGAAAAAGGACAAGTCGAAAAGCAATCACAAATTAGAAATAATGGTATAGAGGATGCTGCACGTTATTTAAGGTATAAATATTTAATTGACTATTGTAAAGATAATAATATAGATGCAATTGCAACAGCTCATACAATTGATGATCAATTAGAAACTATGATTATGAGATCTTTCAATGGATCTTCTCTTTTATCTTTAACTTGTATAAAAGAATATCGGATACAAGATTCAATTAAAATTGTTAGACCTTTATTAGCTTATTCTAAAGATAATTTAAAATTATTATTAAAAGTTGCTGGATTAACTTGGTGTGAAGATTCTACTAATGCAAAAAGTGATTATTTGAGAAATCGAATAAGACAAGAGATTTCACCAAAAGTTGAAGCTATTTTTCCAGATGCAAAGAAAATTGTGCATAGAAATGCATTATTATTTACTGGGTTAGTATCGCTTGCAGAAGAAAGAGTTAATTCATTAATTGAAAATAATGTTGTTAATAGAAAACAATATCTTTTACAAGAAGATATAATAAGGTATAATGTTTTATCGAGATTAATTAAGAAATTTGAAGTACCTTCTTTTAAAAAAATAGTCCACCTAGATAATGTAATAAAAAAAATAAATTCAGATTATCAAGTTTTTGGAAACATAAAATTATTGATAAAAGATGATACTTTTGTTATTAATAGATATAATGAGATTTTTAATTTTAGTTTTGTTATAAAAACCCCATCTGATCAAGTGATAGATATTCTTGAGAGGAAAATGGTTATAACTTCTAAAGATGAGTATGATTCATCTTTATTGAGAATAGATGATGATGATATTAGTTATCCACTGATTGTAAGAAATATTAGAAGTGATGATTCATTAATTGTGGATAAGGGGACTGTAGAGATTTCTAAATTTTTAACAAGTTGGAAAATGAATGAAGAAGATAGAAAAAAAGTAATTGTTCTTGAAGATAAAAGTGGTATTATTGCTATTTTTGCAAAACATCTTGGAGGAAGAGATAGATTGGCAAAGAGAGTAAAAAATCCCCTTGTAGGAAAATCACTTAGAATATATAGTATTGTTTAAAGGAATAGATAGTGAGTATTATAAAAAACAGAAAAACAGCACAAGTTAATATTTATATGGATGAGGATGAGAATAACGATAAAAAACCAAATAATAATAATAATGATTTTTGGAATGGTTTAAAAGGTGGAGGCTCATCAAATAATAATAATAACAATAATGATGGTAAAGGCCCCTTTAAAAATCCCAAAAATAGATTATCATTTGGTATATTTATCTTTGTTTTATTGACTTTTGGAATATTAATGTTTGATAGTATGGCAAATGCTGATGGTCAAAGTGTTCCATATACTACTTTTAAACAATATGTAGCATCAGGACAAATAAAAACTGTCGATATTGAAGCTAATCAAAAAATTACTTTTGTAACTCAAGCTAATATGAAAATGACAACATTAATTCCATATTTAGATGAAGATTTACTTGATGAATTGAATGCTGCAGGAATTATTGTATCAGGATCAGAGCAGCAAATATCATATCTTTCTGTATTTTTGAGTATAGTTCCTTGGATAATATTTGTTGGTTTTATGGTTATTTTATATCGTCAAGCAAATGGCATGAATTCTAAAATGATGGGCGGTATTGGTAAAAACCTAGCAAAAGAATATAAGCCTGATGAAAATAAAACAACATTTAATGATGTAGCTGGACAGCTTGAAGCTAAAAATGAATTATTAGAAGTTGTAGATTTTTTAAAAAAACCTGCAAGATTCCATAAAGTTGGAGCTAAAATTCCTAAAGGTGCTTTATTAGTAGGACCTCCAGGAACTGGTAAGACTTTATTAGCAAAAGCAGTAGCAGGTGAGGCCGGTGTTTCATTTTTGCATACTAGTGGTTCTGACTTTGTTGAAATGTTTGTAGGTATGGGAGCTTCTCGTGTTAGAGATTTATTTGAACAAGCAA
>Ga0102926_1000702_pt1 | contig 19712 bp, 27 predicted proteins | sample SalPonR1_A_D2_MG_FD_78173 | JGI IMG/M metagenome (GOLD analysis project Ga0102926, IMG submission 78173) | Salt pond soil microbial communities from South San Francisco under conditions of wetland restoration - Salt Pond MetaG R1_A_D2_MG | ecosystem: Environmental > Aquatic > Marine > Intertidal...
AACAACTCCTTTTAGGTTACTTTAACCACTAAAAAAACGTTTTCCTAATAATTGACTTTGAGAGATAAATAATGTTAAAAACTTAATTATCCCTCTTCACAAATGAAGTATAACATAGATTATTATTGCTGTAAATAATTTAATTTATATTTTGATATCTTTAATTATTACATCACAACTGATAATATTTAATAAGGTCATTTGATAAACATTATCAATAATTAAACGTTGCAATTCCAGGATTTCTTTCTGTAATTCTATTCCGTATTTCGTGGAAATATATACAGTAATCAGAATATTTTCATCTTTATTTATAACTTTAATTTTTAATAAGTCTATTACCTCATTCTCTTTTGTCGAAATTTTAACAATCTCCTGGATAGTGTTGTCTGAAATTGTAAACTTACCGTAATAAGAAAAAGTTGGTCTTGTTACTGTTTTTTCGCTAATAACTCCTTTACCAGAGTCATCAGGCCATAAAATATGCTTTACCTTATCTAATAAATAACCGCTAAAATGCTTTCTAAGCTCTAAAGTAGGTAAAGGTATTATGTGCTTCCCCTTCTTATTTCTATTGTGACTAGCCAATTCAAGGTCTCTAGGCGTAGATATATCCGTGATATAGATGTACTCATCTATATCACCTAATCCTAGATTCCTAGCAATCTTCACTGCCATACGCTCAGAAGTTGCTAAAATCAAAATAGAACTGTATTGGTCCTCATTAAGTACCTTTCTTATTTCAAACTTATGATCATCATGATGAAAAATTGCACGTTTGACAGCACCAATAGTTGTGGCTTCTCTTTTTGCAGATTTTCCACCTAATAACTTGCTACCATTAATTAATAGACCATCATCAACAACTAAATCAATTTTGTTTTCATGTGCCACACTAATTGCTTTATAGCTTTTACCTGTTCCACTCTTACCGACTAACGCATAAACTTTCATTGAATACCCTCCATATAATTATAATGATAATCATTATTAATAATCTTTTTTTACTTGTTTTCCTACTATTGTATATTGTATTCTTGCTTTTTTTTGATATACTATCATTGTTAGATAAAAACAAAAATAATAAAAGGAGGAAACAAAAATGGCTTATGTAATTGATAGTTCTTGTATTTCATGTGGTGCTTGTGAACCTGAATGTCCAGTTAGCTGTATTTCTGCTGGCGACGAACAATACTTAATTGATGAAGATGCTTGTATTGACTGTGGTGCTTGCGCTAGTGTTTGTCCTGTAGAAGCAATTAGTCCTGAGTAATTAAACAGCAAGACATAATCATATGATTATGTCTTTTTTATTTTTTTGGAGGCGATAAAGTTAATTGATTAATACGACTTAGAAACTTTAACACAGCCTTCTCCTCATTGACAGAAAAATTATTAATAACAAATTGTAATTTGTCTTCAATTAGCCAATTCACTTTTTTAATCTGCTCTTTACCATGTTCAGTTACTTGAATGAATTTTTTTCTTTTATCCCTAGGGTCTTCATTTCTTTCAACTAAACCTAGATTTTCTAAATTACATATTTCTTTTCGAATTGTATTATAATCTACACCAATTTCGTCTCTTAAGTCAGTGGAAATAATTTTATTTTTTTCATCAATTCTTTTTAAAATAAAAAAATTAAGTAAAGTGACTTCTTCTGGTAAAATTGATTTATCACCATCTTTTTTATAAACAGCTTTTTCTAATATCTTATTAATCATCTGACTAATTTCGCTTGAATAAACTGACATAGATACCCTCCATATTAATAAAATAGGCCCATAATGAGCCTATTTATAAATAGTCTATTTTTTTATAACAACAGCTTCTCCCATGCCACCACCAATACATAAAGTAGCTAAGCCGTATGTTGATTTGCTCTTAAGCATTTCGTGGATTAATGTAACCAAAATTCTTGCACCACTTGCACCAATTGGGTGTCCAATGGCAATTGCACCACCATTTACATTTACTTTATTTTCATCAAAACCTAACGTCTTGTTGACAGCTATCGCTTGTGCAGCAAAAGCTTCGTTTGCTTCTATTAAATCCAAATCATCAACTGTTAAGTCTGTTTTAGCTAAAACTTTCTTTGTTGCTGCAATTGGACCTGTACCCATAACTCTTGGTTCAACACCTGCAGATGCATGTGCCACTATGGTCACTAATGGTTCAACACCTAATTCTATTGCTTTTTCTTTACTCATAACAACTAATGCTGCTGCGCCATCATTAATACCTGATGAACTACCTGCTGTTACTTTTCCGTCTTTTTTAAAGGCTGGTCTTAGTTTAGCTAAATTTTCGGCTGTAACACCTTCTCTAATAAACTCGTCATCTTTAAAAATAATTGGATCTTTTCTTCGCTGTGGTACTTCTACAGGTACAATTTCATTTTCAAATCTTCCTGACGCTTTCGCTGCCTCTGCTTTATTTTGACTCTTTGCTGAAAACTCATCCATTTCTTCCCTTGTAATATTGTATTCTTCTGCAACATTCTCCGCAGTAATACCCATGTGGTAGTCGTTAAAAACATCCCAAAGGCCATCATTAATCATTACATCATAAAGCTCTCCATTACCCATACGATGTCCCCATCGTCCTTTTTTAAGAAGATAAGGAGCCATAGACATATTTTCAGTACCACCGGCAATAACAATATCATTATCGCCTGCAATAATTGATTGCATGGCAAGTGAAACTGTTTTCAAACCTGAGCCACAAATCATATTAATGGTAGAAGCGGGTACTTCAACTGGTAAGCCAGCTCCTATAGAAACTTGTCGAGCAATACCCATACCATAACCTGCTTGAAGAACTGAACCAAAATAAACCTCATTTACATCTTCAGGTTTAATATTTGCTCGCTTAACTGCCTCGGCAACACAAATACTCCCTAACTTATCTGGTCTCACATTTTTTAATGTGCCACCAAAACTACCAATAGCAGTCCTCACCGCACTTGCAATTACTACTTCTTTCATAATTTCTCCCCCCTAGAGCTAATTTTTACTTATCCTTGATAAAATATGTTAAAGTCAATAATTTATCGATTAGATGTACATTTTGTACTTCAATATCATTACTAACTTTTACATCTACTGGTGCAAAATTCCAAATCGCCTTTATATCTGTTTTTTCCAATCGGTCGACTATTTTTTGCGCTGACCCAGCTCCTGTACAAATGAACACAATATCAATATCGTTATTTTTTACAAATTTCTCTAATAAGTCAACATCATAAACTTCAACATCTGCCATCTTCAGACCAACAAGTCTTGGATTGATCTCAAATATTCCACGAAGTTTATAACCAAAATTATTAAAATTACTATAATTAGCTAATGCTTGACCTAAATTACCTGCACCAACGATAGCAATATTATATTCCTTTTCTAAACCTAAAATACTATTAATTTCTGCATAAAGATTAGCAACATCATATCCATATCCCTGTTGCCCAAATCCACCAAAATTATTCAAATCTTGTCTAATTTGACTTGCTGTAAATCCGATGATGTCTGAAAGCTCTTTAGATGAAATCCGTTCAACATCATTGTTAATTAAATCTCTCAAATACCGATGATATTTTGGTAACCTTTTAATCACTGCAATTGATATACTATTATCTGACATACCTTTATCCCTCCATATATTTACTGTTTTTATTATAGCACTTATAATAGGACTTTTCAAATACATTAATTGACTGATGATTTTTTTTGTGATAATATTCACTAGAAGTATAAATAATCTTTAAGTAAACTCGAGAAGTTTAAAAGATTTATACCTTTAAAATGATTCTGTGAAATCAAAAGGAGGAAAGAAAATGGAAAATGTAAGACATCTTATTGAACCAAGTGATTTAACTAATGATGAAATTCTTGAGTTAGTTAATCTTGGAATTAAAATGGAAAAGAATCCAAAGAAATATGCTGATCTATGTAAAGGAAGAATTCTTGGATCATTATTCTTTGAACCAAGTACAAGAACGAAATTTAGTTTTGACTCTGCTATGCTACGACTTGGTGGCGATTTAATGGGATTTACTGATGCCAATACGACTTCAGCAAAAAAAGGCGAAAGTCTTGGAGATACTATCAAATGTATGGGGGCATATACTGACATTATTGTTATGAGGCACCCTAAAGAAGGCGCCCCAAAATTAGCATCAGAGTACTCATCTATTCCTATAATTAATGGTGGTGACGGTGGTCATCAACATCCTACACAAACCCTAACAGACCTTATTACAATCACAAAATATAAAAAGACAATTGAAAATCATACGATTGCTTTTTGTGGTGATTTAAAATTTGGCCGAACGGTTCATTCATTGATTAAAACACTTGCTCGATTCAATACGAAAAAGTTTTATTTAATCTCACCTGAAGAACTAAGATTACCAGAATTTATCATTGATAACATAAAATCTAAATACGATGTTGAAATTGAAGAAATCACTCAATTAGAAAATGCCATGGATAAGATCGATATTCTTTATATGACTCGCATCCAAAAAGAGAGATTTTTTAATGAAGAAGATTACTTAAAATTAAAAAATTCTTATATTCTAACAAATGATAAAATTATAAATGCTAAGGAAGATATGATTATAATGCATCCACTACCAAGAGTTAACGAGATTTCACCAGAGATTGATGAAAATAAAAGAGCTATCTATTTTGATCAAGCAAGATTAGGTGTCTACGTTAGAATGGCTTTAATAGCTAGATTATTGGGGGAGATATAAATGTTAGAAGTAAAAGGTATTAGAAATGGTATTGTAATTGATCACATTCCTGCAGGGAAAGGCATTAAAATTTTCAATAAACTTTTTAGTAATTATGCTGATAGCTCTGTTGTGTTGTTAATGAATGTTAGTAGTCAAACTTTAGGAAAAAAAGACATTATTAAAATAGAAGATGAGTACGATTTTAATCTGAATATTCTAGGTTTAATTGATAAAAATATTACTGTCAACATAATAAAGGATAATAAACTACACAAAAAAATGAAATCAAAGATTCCTGAAAAAATTAAGGGTTTTATTGAATGTGAAAATCCCAGATGTATTAGTCACACAGATATTTGGGCAACACCAGAATTCACAATGGTTTCAAGTAATGGTGAATTGAAATACTCATGTTCTTACTGTGAAGAGATCACTAAATACAAATTTTAAATATGAAACCATAAAAAAGAGCATTGATCAAGTTGATCAATGCTCTTTTGGTTTTTAATACTATTTGATTTTTATCCAAAGATTCCAAAGTTATTTAAGAATACAATTGCAATACCTATTGGTGCAATAAACTTAGTAGCAATCTTAAACATTCCTAGATAAGGAACCTTTAGATCTCCTGAGTTTGATACTTCATCATATAAGTCTTCAGGATCCATTGCCCATCCAACAAATAATGATATAAATAATCCACCCAATGGTAATAAGTAGTTAGCTGAGAATAAATCTAACCAGTCAAATATTCCTACACTACCAAATCCTGGTAATGGTATTAATACATCAGACCATGGGCCCATTGATAATGAAGCAGCCATACCTAATAGAGTAATTAATACTGATGCTGTAATAACAGCACTTTTTCTTGAGATATTCTTTTCTTCATGGAAGTACGCTACAACTACTTCTAGAATAGATACAGAAGAAGTTAAAGCTGCTACTGCTAATAAAGTAAAGAACATGATTTGGAATATATAGCCACCAGGCATTTGTTGGAATACATTAGGTAAAGTAATAAATACTAAACCAGGTCCAGCTGCTGGTTCGATTCCGTAAGCAAATACTGCTGGGAACATTGCTAAACCAGCTAATAATGCAATCAATGTATCTGCGATTGTTACTTGTAGTGCAACCTCGCCAAGATTTTCTTTCTTACCAATATAAGATCCATAAGTAATCATAGTACCCATACCTAAGGATAAACTAAAGAATGCATGTCCTAACGCTGATAATATTGCCTCTCCAGATATTAAATCCCAATTTGGCTTAAATAAGAATGCAACACCTTCGCCAGCGCCTGGTAAAGTTACCGCACGAATATCTAAAATAATTATAATTACTAATAACATAGGCATTAAGATCTTAGTATATTTCTCAATACCGTCTTTAATACCACCAAGTACTACACCGGCAGTTAAAGCCATAAATATTACTTGCCAGAAAATTGGTGTCCAAGTTTGTGATATTAATCCCCCAAACATACCAGCAATTGCATCAGCATCTGCGCCAGCAAATGAATTCGTAGCTGCTTTAACAATATAGTCTAAAGTCCAACCTGCTACAACACCGTAGAATGATAAGATTGAGAATGCTGCTAAAAATCCCATCCAACCAGTAATAAACCATGGTGTATTTGGAGACAATTTTTTAAAAGAACCAATTGCATTTTTCTGAGCTCTACGACCAATTGTAAACTCTGAAAGCATTACAGGTGTACCAATAATTGCAATACATGCTAAATATACGATAATAAATGCGGCACCACCATAAATACCAGTAATATAAGGGAATTTCCAGATATTACCTAGTCCGATTGCCGAGCCTGCAGCCGCAGCAATAATACCAAATTTCGATGCAAATCCATCTCTTTCTGGTAAACTGTTGTTCATATTGTCCATATTAACCTCCCTAAAATAAATATTAAATAATTTTAACAATATAATTATTATAGCATGTCTGTTTTAAAAATACAACCCTTTCACTATAAATTATTACAAAAGGTTTACATTACTATGTCTAAATCAAACCATATCTTTATTTCTTTTTTCGCTTCTTCCGCATTTTCTGATCCATGAACAGCATTTTTTTGGACATCTGTCCCAAATAGATACCGAATAGTACCTGGTCTAGCTTTTGCTGGATTAGTTGAGCCATTAATCTCTCTTACAACCTCTATTGCATTATTACCATATATTAGTAAAACACATACTGGGCCACTTGTCATAAAATTTAATAAAGGCTCATAAAAAGATCGTTCTTCATGTTCACTATAGTGGTCTTCTAAAACACTCAAGTCTGCTTCTGTCATATACATATCTTCAATTGTTAGTCCATTTTCTTCATACATACTAATAATACGACCTAATAATTTTTTCTTAATTGCATCTGGTTTAACTAATACCAAAGTTTTCTCTCTATCCATAATATCCCTCCTATTGAATACTTAACATATTTATACCAAAAAAAAATGCTTTTATTCTAAAAAAGCATTTTTTATTAATTATTATTCACTTTTTTCATTTAATTGGTCTTTCAATTCAACCATTCCTAGTGCTTTGGCTCTTTGAATTATTTCTTGATCACTCATTTCCTCATTCTGCAAATCGTATGCAATATTCATTAGACCAAAGCTAATCATGCTCATACCCAATATTAAAAAAATAAAATATATACTCATCTTCTTTAAATTTAACTGCATCTATTCACCTACTTCACTATAAATAACTTCCCATATATTATTAGTTTCAAAACCTCTAGACCAAGTCGCAACACCTGAAATACCTAATTCATTTACCAGTTTTGATTTTTCCTTAATTGAAACCTCTTCTTCAAGCCAAATCTTTTTTACTTTTGAATCTTCAATATAAGCGAGATAGAATTGTCTAGCTTCTTCATCCCATATAGGTTTAAGGCCAACATCTCTTAGAAGATTATTTTGTCCTTGCATCGTGATTGCTTTAGAAGAAACATCCATCTTATTGACTTTTTCTCTAGAAGGTTCTTCATACCAAATTCTAGTATATAAAGGAATACCCATAACAATTTTGTTTTTATCGACAATTTTTATCAATTCTTGTAATGAACTTTTAACCCAATCATAAGATGCAACGGAACCACTTACGGGGGAACTTGCCCAGTGTTCATCATAAGTCATCACAATTAAGTAATCTACCAACTCACCAATTCTTTTATGATTATAAGACTGTGACCAATTTTCACTCCCACCTAAAATTGTAACATCAACGCTAACAATTATATCTTCTTTTGTAAAAGCATAAGTCAACTCGGAAATAAATTGCGTTAACTTCTTTCGGTCTTTCAAATATACATTTTCAAAGTCTACATTAATTCCTTTAAAGTTATTTTCCTTATATAACTCTAACAATTCAGTAATTAGTCTTTCTCTACTACTGACATTATTGAGGAAACGTGAAGTCATTTCAATATCTCCAAAAGTATTCGAAACCAAGGGCCAAACCTGATAACCTTCATCTCTAGCCCAGCTTATATAACTTTCATTCAAAAAAGAATTGAAATTCCCTAAATCATCAGTAAGTTTAAACCAGGTCGGTGAAATAACATCAACACCTATCATTGGTTCAATACTTCTTTTACCTATATTTGAAGAATATATTTGATCCCAAGTTAGAATGATTTTCTCCTTATTGGTAACTTTCTCTTGTTCAGGTGGCTCTATAACATTAGTTATTTTAAGTTTATCTTTTTGAATATATCCAAATTCTAAGAATTCGTTGTACCCAAGATACCAAGCATCTGATATAGAGACAACTCTCCACTTTGATGTTAAAGTCAAATCTCTAATCATACCTTGATTTAAATCATCTTTTTTATATAAATAACCAGTATCTTTTATCTCACCTGAAAAGCCATTAAAGTTCTTATTTTTAATCAATAGAACATTATTTTCTTTGTTGATCTCAGAAGAAATCATAAAATACTCTTCCAGTAGAGAACTATCAATTAATAGACCTTTTTCTCCTACTATTATTGGTTCATCCCATTCCACCGGTTCATGATCAACTGTCATTGTTTTTGAGTTGGAATCATATTTTATTAAGTAATTCCTATTAACTAATGTCACAAGACCTGTTGATAAGTCTAAATCAATATCCACATTTCGATTTTCTAGTACTTTTTCTGGAATATAATAATCTTTATTGTTAATTAATTCTTTAAATTCATCTTCCTCAAACTCTAAGAGATTCAAACCATTATTTGTTTCAATTAAAACATAAGGTGACTCAAATACTGAAAATTCAACGATTTCTTCTGGTTCATAAACCCGTACAAAATAGAAACCTATAATTAATAATACTATAAATAAAATACTAAATAATTTTTTCATGTTTTCCCCATTTCATTGTTAATATGTGGATAAGTTAATTGTTTTCTTCTACATCTACACCCACGGAACTGTTGATAACTTTTGTTGAAAATACTAGCCTTTATATACTTATCCACACTATCCACATGTTACCCACACTAGTAATGTCTTATAACTTTGAATTTTTCCACAGAATAATCCTCATCTTCAGATATTCCAGCTTTTCTGAGAGCAATACTTAGCTGTTGTTCAACTGTTTCTACTCCCTCTAAATTCGGTAATAGTAGCCCTCTTTTATGACCACTCGTTACAATTACGCCATAAGTATTAGGATCTAACGCCTCTTTACTCTCAATTGCTTCTGATTTATGCAATACATCAACAGTAATCTTAAGATCCTCCAACTCCCAAGGTTCAATAGCTGGAAACCTAGGATCCTTAGTCGCCGCTTCAATTGCATTTCTAATAATTTCATTAGCTATATTCTTCGAAACACCAGTGCCTGTTGTTCCAATACAACCTCTTAAACCTGATGCATTTTTTATTGAAACAAATACACCTGCTCGATTTTTTTTCATCTCTTCTAGCAAGTCTAATGCTTCAGGCTTAAGCCTTCTATTATTATTAACATATTCTTCAATGGTTTTACGGGCTAAACGTACATAAGCATCTTCATTCTCTTTTCTCTTGATGTTTATCTCTTTTTTTTTATTAATGATTTGAGAATAAAGTTCTCTTTCGTCATCTTCTACAAGTGAGTTAAATGAAACAACACCGTATCCCACACCAAAAGGTCCTTGGTATGATAAAACTTTAACATTATAATCATATCCCTCTAAAGTTCCTAGTAGGGTATCAATAGATCTTTTACCACATTCACCTGCTTTTTTTTGTAAAATGTTATCCATAGTCACTAGCTCTACTGTCTTTTTTTCATCTAAGTATTCAATCAACTTTTCATCGAAAATAGGTCCTTCTTTAGCAAAGCTATAAGGACCTTTATTAGATAATTTGTGTGAAAGATCTCCGCTTGCTATAAGTACAATTTTTTCATCTATACTATTACAAGCATTTTGAATTGCCATACCAAATTTATAGTGTTCATCTGATGATAAGCCACCATAGTTAATATGTACTAATTTAAAATCGCTGTAAATCTGATTCAGAAAATATAGGGGAACTATAACACCGTGATCAAGTTCTCCTTTTATACTAAATCGATTACACAACTCCTGATCTAATTTAGCAATAGAAATATTTTTCATACGGCTTTCTGTATATATTTTTTCAACTAAAGAAATATTGTTCTTTTTCTCCAAAGAAATATCGCTATGTCCAAAATCGCCTAGATTCCCATATAGGTTTTCAAAATAATTTATTGTGACAGCATCTGAAAAAACTGTTCCATGAGGTGTAACAACAATAATTGTATCAGGAGATAACGCCTTAATTTCTTCTGAAACAAATTTCATAGCCTCTCGAGTTTTTTCACATTTTTCAATGTCCTTTTTTCCTATTGAGTCAATCACAATTGGTGGATGTGGTAAAATGTAATTACTAATAATTGTCATATTACTCCTCCCCTTTCATATACCCCTTTTTAATTAATTTTGAAATATGATGCGCAACTTTTTCATCTATATCTATTTCATATTTGTCTTCTAGCACAAACATCATAGAAATCGCTACTTGGGCGACATCGAGGAGCTCCATACTAATCTTATCAAAAATTTCATCTGCTTCCATATGAACTACTTCTCCATTTAAGCCTCTAAACTTACCGATAACTTGTGCTAATTCTCCAGCTTCTTCCATCAGTTTTAAAGCCGTTGACTCTAAATTGGGTTCTAAATTATTCAACTTTGGTAAACTAATCTTCTTATATTCTTGAGTCATATTTTCTCCTTCTATATGTAAAATATTCTTTTCACTTTTTTTCATTATAACAGATTTTTGATAAATAAAAAAGCATCGTATACACGATGCCGATAAAAGCTTATCTTTTTGAGAATTGTGGAGACTTTCTCGCTTTTTTGAAACCATATTTTTTTCTTTCTTTCATACGAGGATCTCTTGTTAAAAAACCTTTTTCTTTTAATGCAGGTCTTAGGGAATCATCATATTCTAATAAAGCTCTAGAAATACCATGTCTGATTGCTCCAGCTTGTCCTCTAAAACCGCCACCCTCTACATTAACTAAAACATCAAACTTATCTAATGTATCCGTTAATTTAAGTGGTCTTAATAAGTCATTTGTTAATGTCTCATAATTAAAATACTCATTTAATTCACGATCATTAACCGTTACTTTACCATTACCTGGTACTAATCGAACTCTCGCAACAGATTGTTTTCTTCTACCAGTTCCTAAATGTTGAACTTTAGCCATTTATATGTCCTCCCTTATAACTCTATTTTTGTTGGATTTTGCGCTTCGTGTGGGTGCTCATTACCAGCATAAACTTTTAACTTCTTACCCATCTGTTTCCCAAGCTTTGACTTTGGAAGCATGCCTTTAATTGTTCTTTCTAATAATTTTCTAGGCTGCTTTTCTAGCATCTCTCCATAAGTTCTTTCTTTTAAACCACCCATGTAGCCTGTATGCCATCTGAATAATTTCTCATCAGCTTTTTTTCCAGTCATTTTAACTTTCTCAGCATTTAATAAAATAACATAATCTCCAGTATCTACGTGTGGAGTATATGTAGGTTTATTTTTACCTGTTAAAATTGGCGATATTTTTGATGCTAATCGACCTAAAGTTTGGCCAGTTGCATCAACGACATACCAATCTCTTTTTACTTCTTCTTTCTTTGCCATAAAAGATTTCATTGTTACCTCCTAAAATTTTAATTGCTTATATATATAATATTACCTCCGGGAAAGGAATTTTAAATCATATTTTTACCTATTATAGTTTACCATAAATAGAGTCAATGTCAAGATTTTTTAGTAAAATACTTCCTCTAAATACAGCCCATTTGCTGGTGCTGTATCCTTTGCTGCTCTGATGTCACGGGCATGAATTATTTGATCAAATTCTTCAAGTGAAATTTTCCCCCTTGCAACAGCTAATAGGTTTCCAACAATGGTTCTAACCATTTTATATAAAAAACCATTACCAACGATGACAAAATCTATATAATCATCTGATTGTGTAATTTGGATAGACTTAATTTCGCGAATTGAATCTTCTACATGAACTGATTTTGCGATAAAACTTCTAAAATCATGTTCACCAATTATCTTTTCCCTTGCTTTCTTCATCTTTTCAATATCTAAAGCATAAGGAAAATGATAATAATAATTATTTAAAAGAACTTTTTTATCTTGATGCGTATATACTTTATAGCGATATTGTTTATACTTTGCACTATACCTTGCATGAAAATTATCTTCGACTACTTTAATTGAACGAAAGTAAATATCCGATGGTAAGTTTTCATTCAATATTTCTCTAAACTTGATCAAAGGGATTTTTAAATCCACTTTAAAATTAATTACTTGTCCAGTACTATGAGCCAAAGCATCTGTTCGACCGGAACCATTAATTTTAATTTTTTTATAAAGTATCTTCTTTAAACATTTCTCAATTTCATGTTGAACAGTTCGTTTATTTCTTAACCGTTGCCAGCCATAAAAAGCCGAGCCATCATATTCTACTATACCTTTATAATTCTTTATCATAGCATCACATCAACTTATATAACACTAATCCAGCTAGATATAGGATTAAGAATAAACTTGCATATATATCTTTTTTAGTATATTTTAGAACTTTCATAGCCGTTCGATTATCTCCACCACGATAGCATCTTGCTTCCATTGCCATAGCTAAATCATCTGCTCTTTGAAATGCTGAAATAAATAAAGGTACTAGTAAGGGAATCAAACTTTTTGCTCGTCTGATAATACTGCCGCTTTCAAAATCTGCACCTCTCGCCATTTGAGCTTTCATGATCTTATCTGTTTCATCAAGTAATGTTGGAATGAATCGTAAAGAAATTGTCATCATCATGGCTAGTTCATGTGCTGGTAATCCAATCTTTTTAAAAGGATTTAATAACCGCTCAATACCATCTGTTAGCTTAATTGGCGACGTTGTTAGTGTTAATAAGGACGTACCTACTATCAAAAATATCAATCGCGATGCCATAAAAAAGCCTCGGTAAAGTCCTTCTCTTGTTACTTTTAGAACCCAAAACTCTAATAAAATTTTTCCTGGTGTAAAAAACACATTAATTACAAAGGCAAATATTATTATCATCATTATTGGTTTTAAACCTTTTATAATATACTTTAGTGGTATTTTAGATAACCCGATTGTTAAACCTATAAAAGCCAAAACAATTGCGTAACCTGGAATCTGATCAACGAGAAAAATGGAAATCATATATATAAATCCTGCAATTATCTTAAATCGGGGATCTAATTTATGAATAACTGATTCACTTGGATAATATTGCCCAATTGTGATATCTCTAATCATCTAGATCACCTCGAATATGACTTAGAATAATTTTCTTAGCTTCTTCAACATTTAAAACTGTTTCAGGAATATTAAAACCTCTTTGATTTAATGCAAAAATTAATTCCATCACTTGGGGAACACCTAAACCTACTTCTTTTAGAAGTTCATATTCTTTAAAAACCTCTCGAACACAACCGTCTAGCATTTTTTTTCCTTGATCTAGAACAATCAAGCGATCAACTAGATTAGCAACTTCTTCCATCGAATGAGAAACCAATATCACAGTCACATCTTTTTCTTTATTTAAATTTTTAATTTGTTCTAAAATTTCATCTCGGCCCATAGGATCTAGACCTGCTGTTGGTTCATCTAAAATTAGTATCTTAGGATTCATTGCTAACACACCTGCAATTGCAACGCGTCTTTTTTGTCCCCCACTGAGTTCAAATGGGGATAATTCGCTTAATAAATTAAAATCTAATCCAACAAGTGCCATAGACTCTCTAACCCTTTGATCGATTAAATCCTTACTTAAATTTAAATTCTTCGGACCAAAAGCAATATCTCTATACACTGTTTCTTCAAAAAGCTGATACTCAGGATATTGAAAAACTAAACCTACATTTTTTCGAAGCTCACTTTTTTTAGTGTTTTTATCTGATAAATCTTTTCCGTCAATATATATTTTTCCTTTTGATGGTTTTAATAAGCTATTCAAAGTTTGAATCAAAGTTGACTTTCCTGAGCCAGTATGCCCAATTAATCCTACAAACTCACCAGAAGTAATTTCAAAACTAATATCGTCAACAGCTTTCGTTTCAAAGGGCATGCCTTCATCATAAATATAACTTAGGTTTTCTACTTTAATTGACATAATTCTTCCACCATTTCATCAATTTTTATAATATCTTCAGACAAATCTATGCCTTCTTCAATGAGCAAATGAGCTAAATGAGTCACTTGGGGTACATCTAAACCGATTTTCCTTACATCCCATACTTTAGAAAAAATCTCTTTCGGTGTCCCTTCCATTATTTTTTTTCCTTGATCCATAACGATAATCCGATCAGCATGTACAGCTTCATCCATGAAGTGCGTAATATGAACTACAGTCATATTTTCTTCTCTATTCAGTTGATGAATTGTACGCATGACATCTTGACGCCCCACAGGATCTAACATAGCCGTTGGTTCATCAAGAATAATGCACTCTGGTTTCATTGCAAGAATACCTGCAATGGCAATGCGTTGTTTTTGACCACCTGAAAGTGAAGTCGTTGGTTTGTATCGGTAATCAAGCATACCAACTGATGCCAATGAAGTTTCTACTCTTCTAATAATCTCGCTTCTTTCAATGGCTAAATTTTCTGGTCCAAAGGCAACATCATCTTCTACAATGGTTGCTACAATTTGGTTATCAGGATTTTGAAAAATCATACCTGCAGACTTCCTAATTTCCCATATTAATTCTGGGTCTTTTGTATTCATATCATGTATCAAAATATCCCCTTGTGTTGGGGTGAGAATACCATTAAATAATTTAGCCAATGTTGACTTTCCAGAACCGTTGTGACCTATGATTACTACAAACTCACCATCTTTTATGTGAATATTAACATCTTCGAGTTTAAAATCTCCATCTTCGTACTCAAAATTTAATTTTTTAGTCTCTATCATAATATCCCTACTTTTATATTTATTTATTAAATCTTAAAATAATTTTAAGACTTAATAAAAAAATTTAAAAGGAGCTAAGTATTCTTAGCCCCAAATAATTATACTAATTCTAATATACTCATTTCTGAATTATCTCCACGACGTGGTTCTAATTTTAATGTACGAGTATATCCACCATTTCTTTCAGAATACTTTACTGCAATTTCAGTAAATAATTTATTTAATACTTCCTTATCATTGATATCTCTTGCAATTTTTCGTCTAGTATTAAAGTTATCTTCTTTAGCAACGGTTATAAGTTTTTCAGCAAATCTTCTAGCTTCTTTTGCCTTAGCATTTGTAGTTGTAATTCTTCCGTGTCTAAATAAAGCCATTGCTAAATTTCTTAACGTTGCTTTTCTGTGTGAAGAATCACGACCTATTCTACCATACTTAGCCATTATTTCCCTCCTTTGCTAATCTTGCTTGATTTTTAAATTTAATTCATATTCAATTAATTTTTGTTTAATTTCCTTTAGAGATTTCTTACCAAGATTTCTAATATTCATTAGTCCCTCTTCAGATTTATCTAATAAATCACCAACATTATTAATGCCAGCTCTTTTTAGACAGTTATATGATCTAACGGAGAAGTCAAGTTCTTCAATAGTCATATCGAATACTTCATCTTCTACTTCTTCTTCCTCTTCTTCAACAATTTCAACATTATTGATTTCTTCAGTTAAATTCACAAATAAATCTAAATGATTCGTCAAGACCTCAGCAGATAATGAAATAGCAGCGTCCGGTAAAATTGAACCATCAGTCCATACCTCTAACGTTAACTTATCATAATCATCTTTTTGTCCAACGCGAGTATTTGTTACATCATAATTAACCTTGTCTACAGGTGTAAATAATGAATCTACTGGAATCACACCAATAGGTAAACCAGGTTCCTTGTTGTCTTCTGCCGAAACATAACCGCGACCTCTTACAAGTCCGATTTCCATACTAAAGTCTCCATTTTCTTCTAATGTTGCAATATGCAAATCAGTATTTAAAATTTCAACATCAATATCAGAAATAATATCCCCTGCAGTGATTTCTCCTGGTTCATTCATTTCAATTCTCAAGATTTTTTCATCTTCGCTAGAAATGATCTTTGCAGATAATTCTTTTAAATTAAGAATAATATCCACTACATCTTCTTTAACGCCAGTAATTGCAGAATATTCATGAAGTACATTATCAATTTTTATCCACTTAACAGCAGTACCAGGTAAAGAAGATAACATAATTCTTCTAAGACTGTTACCTAAAGTAATACCGTAGCCTCTTTCAAGAGGCTCTACGACATACTTTCCATAAGTACCTTCATCATTTTTTTCTAAACATTCAAATTTTGGTTTTTCAAATTCGATCACTATTAATAAACCTCCCTACATTATTACTGAGGGATAAACCCTTTTTCTACTTAGAATAAAGTTCTACAATTAAATGTTCTTCTATTGGGAAGTTAATGTCTTCTTTCGTTGGTTCAGCAACAACTTCACCAGTGAATTTTTCCTTATCAACTTTTACCCAACTAGGCGTATTAACAGATGCTTCTAAAATGCTTTTAAACTTCTCAGATTTTCTACTTTTTTCTTTAATCGCAACAACATCCCCAACACTTAAAGTCATTGCTGGAATAGTTGCTTTACCGCCATTTAATGTAAAGTGTCCATGATTAACTAACTGTCTTGCTTCTTTTCTAGAAGCTGCAAAACCTAATCTATAAACAACATTATCTAATCTTAATTCTAATAATTTTAAGAAATTTTCACCAGAAACGCCTTGCATACGATCTGCTCGATCATAAGTTGCTCTGAATTGCTTTTCTAATAAGCCATAAAATCTCTTAACTTTTTGCTTTTCTCTTAATTGTATCCCGTAGTTTGACAACTTACTTCTACTTGTTCCGTGCATTCCTGGAGCAGTAGACTTTCTATTTAAAGCGCACTTGTCACTATAACATCTATCGCCTTTTAAAAATAATTTTTGTCCTTCTCTACGGCATAATCGACACGATGGTCCTGTATATCTTGCCATACTATTATACCTCCTTTACTATGGTCTTCTTCTCTTAGGTGGTCTACACCCGTTGTGTGCGTGTGGTGTAACATCTTTGATTGATCGAACATCTAATCCTGCAGCTTTTAATGATCTTAGAGCTGATTCTCTACCAGAACCAGGTCCTTTTACAAATACATCTACAGTTTTAAGTCCATGAAACTTCGCTTTTTCTACTGCTTGTTCAGCAGCTGATTGAGCAGCAAATGCAGTTGATTTTCTTGAACCTTTAAACCCTGCTGTGCCAGCACTCGCCCATGCGATTGTCCCGCCTTGCATGTCTGTTAAAGTAACAATTGTGTTATTAAAAGTCGCTTTAATATGCGCTTGTCCACGCTCTATATTCTTTTTTATACGTCTTTTTCTTTTAACCTTACGTTTTTTCTTAGCCATAATCAACCTCCTTACTTAGCCATTCCTTTATTAGGACCTTTTTGAGTTCTTGCATTGGTTTTACTTCTTTGTCCTCGTACAGGTAATTTACTTCTATGTCTTATACCTCTATAACAGTTAATATCTTTTAATCGTTTAATGTTTTGTGATACTTCTCTTCTTAAGTCACCTTCAACTAAGTAATCATTTTCAATAACTTTTCTTAAAGAACTTACTTCCGTCTCAGTTAAGTCATTTACTCTTGTATCAGGGTTAATATTCACTTCATCTAAAATCTTGTTTGCAGTTGATCGTCCAATTCCGAAGATATAAGTTAAACCAATTTCAACTCTCTTCTTTCGAGGTAAATCAACACCTGCGATTCTCGCCATTCTTGCACCTCCTACAGTTTAATTTTAATATCTATATTAAACAGCCGCGTTACTATCCTTGTCTTTGCTTATGCTTAGGATTTTCACAAATTACCATTACTCTACCTTTACGTCTAATAACTTTACATTTATCACACATAGGTTTTACAGATGGTCTAACTTTCACGGTTATACCTCCTTATTTCTTTTTACCTCTCCAAATTATTCTACCTTTATCTAAATCATAAGGCGATAACTCAAGAGTTACTTTATCTCCTGGTAAAATTTTAATGTAATGCATTCTTAATTTTCCAGAAATGTGGGCTAAAACTTCATGCCCGTTTTCAAGTTCCCCCTTAAATCTTGTATTTGGTAATGCTTCAACAACAGTACCGACAACTTCAATAGCTTCTTGCTTTGCCATTAAATTATTACCTCCTTATTTAGTATCCTTCAATCCAAGCTTAATTACTTCTTGCTTAATCATTAAATCACTAATTTTCTTACCATTTTTCAAAGCTTCATTGACTACTTGGCTTACTTTGTCAATTACTTGTAAGTGTTTAATATTTTTAACCTTCGGATTGCTAACTTTTCTTAAATCACCATCAACTACTTTTACATATTTATCGTCAATAATTGCAGATACAATGAAAATATAATTCATATCTCTACCTTTAATTGACTTGACATATTGTCCTAGTTTAATTAATGAAGTATCATTCATATTAACCTCCTAAACAGTCGTTAATATTTCTGGTTCTCCTTCTGTAATCACTATAGTATTTTCATAGTGTGATGAAAGACTTTTATCAACTGTTACAACGGTCCATAAATCCTCTAAGGTTTTTACTTCATAACTACCCATGTTTACCATTGGTTCTATTGCTAGTACCATTCCCTTTTGTAGTCTAGGACCTCGTCCTGACCGCCCAAAATTCGGTATCTGTGGTGGTTCATGAAGTTTTCTTCCTATACCATGTCCAACATAATCTCTAACAATAGAGAAGCCATGTTTTTCACAATGTGATTGAATCGCATGAGAAATATCTGATAAACGATACCCAACTTTTGCAAATTCTAAACCTTTAAAAAAACTTTCCCGTGTTACTTTAATGAGTTGTTTTGCCTCTTCAGAAACTTTTCCAACTGCATAAGTCCTTGCAGCATCTCCAAAATAACCATCAATATATGAACCAATATCTACACTGACAATATCACCATCTTGAACAATTCGCTTTTTAGAAGGAATCCCGTGAACAACTTCTTCATTCACTGAAACACAATTATTTCCCGGGAAACCAGCATAACCTTTAAAAGCTAATGTTGCACCATGGCTTGAAACTACATCCGCAGCAATCTTGTCAATATCATATGTGCTCATACCTGGTCTAATTTGCTTTTTAATTTCTTCGTGAGCAAAAGCTACAATCTTACCAGCTTTTCGCAATTTTTCAATTTCAAGTTCAGATTTTATAACAATCATTTTTACCCTAGTTTCTTAACTATATCAGTAAATACCTTGTCAATTGCCTGTTCACCATCAATTGTTTTGATTAAGTCTTGTTTTGAATAATACTCAATAAGCGGTGCTGTCTGCTTGTTGTATACATCTATTCTATTCTGAACGGTATCTTC
>Ga0102926_1000712_pt1 | contig 19639 bp, 10 predicted proteins | sample SalPonR1_A_D2_MG_FD_78173 | JGI IMG/M metagenome (GOLD analysis project Ga0102926, IMG submission 78173) | Salt pond soil microbial communities from South San Francisco under conditions of wetland restoration - Salt Pond MetaG R1_A_D2_MG | ecosystem: Environmental > Aquatic > Marine > Intertidal...
GACGCTTGCAAACGAGACAGTGACGACCGAGTGCGGTCAGATTGTTTCGGGTGCTACACCGCAGGGCATGTGCTTTGGCGACATCTGCATGTTTGCCAGCGACAGCATGTGCATGACAGGCGCCGACGGCTGCAACGACGGCGACAGTATGTGCACCTACGACCAGTGCGCCTGCGCTTGTGTCGTCGACGGTGTCGACGTGCGCGATTGCGTTATGCCCACCGACCCGCCGACACCGGCGCCGACGCCTGCGCCCAGCCCTGCACCGACGCCGGCGCCCAGCCCCGCACCGACGCCGGCGCCTACGCCCGAGCCAACGCCCGCGCCGAGCCCTGCACCGAGCCCTGCGCCTACGCCTGCGCCAAGCCCTGCGCCAAGCCCCGCGCCGACGCCGATGCCGACGCCGCCTGCAGCGTGCGACGCACAAGTGTGTCCGATCGAGGGCGCCCAAACGGTCGTAGTAGAGTGCGGTCAAGAAGCAGAGCCGCCTTTGAGCGGCACGTGCATGGGCGAGACGTTGTGCGTTTTCGGTGCGGGCGCAGGCACTTGTGCGTCTTCGACCGACGGCTGCCAGAGTTCCGGCGAAGGAACGCCGTGCTCTACGGACACGTGCTCCTGTTCGTGTGTGGCGTTTGACGATGTTCTGCAAACAAACGTTGTTTACGATTGCGTGCAGCCAACTGCGCCGCCGACACCGGCGCCAAGTCCGGCGCCGACGCCCGCGCCAACGCCTGCACCCACACCGGCGCCGAGCCCCGCCCCGACGCCCGCGCCAACGCCGGCGCCAACGCCCATGCCCACACCGGCGCCTACGCCCGAGCCAACCCCGGTGCCGAGCCCCGCCCCGACGCCGGCGCCTACGCCCGAGCCAACCCCGGCGCCGACACCCGCACCCACACCGGCACCAAGCCCCGCGCCGACGCCTGCACCGAGCCCTGCGCCAACGCCCGCGCCAACGCCCGCGCCGACGCCCGCTCCCACACCGGCGCCAAGCCCCGCGCCGACTCCCGCGCCGAGCCCGGCGCCGACGCCGGCACCGACGCCCATGCCCACACCGCCGCTGGTGTGCGCGGGCGAGACGTGCCCCGTTGCGTCGGTAGAGGACATTGTAGTGCCGTGCGGTGCGCCAATCGAACCGCCAATCGCCGGCTCGTGCAGCGCTGTCAACGAGTGCACTTTTCCGAGCGGACAAGGCCGCTGTGTCGTGTCGGATGCGTGCGCGGAAGGCGCGCCAGGCGCGTGCTCGACCGACAACTGCGCATGCGTGTGCTTGTCCGTGGACGGCGTGCTGGATTGCGAAGCGCCAACGCCCGCGCCGACGCCCGCGCCAACGCCTGCGCCGACGCCCGCTCCGACGCCCGCGCCCACGCCCGCGCCGACGCCCGCGCCGACGCCCGCGCCAACGCCCGCGCCGACGCCCGCTCCGACGCCCGCGCCTACGCCGGCACCGACACCCGCGCCTACGCCTGCGCCGACACCCGCGCCTACGCCCGCTCCGACGCCCGCTCCGACGCCTGCGCCAACGCCGGCCCCAACGCCCGCGCCTACGCCCGCGCCAACGCCGGTGCCGACACCTGCGCCTACGCCCGCTCCGACGCCCGCACCTACGCCGGCGCCCACACCAGTGCCGATCGGCGCTTGTTGTCGACCAAACGGAGATTGTGATGTGCTGGCGCAAACCGCATGCACGACTGACGCTTTTCAAGGACCAGGTACGACATGCGTTCCAAACGTGTGCAGCACGTGCACCGAGCAAGTCTGCACGTTGCCTGAAGGCGGTACCGCAATCTGCGGACAGACAAATGACCAAATACTGGGTCAGTGCATTGGCGGCGAGTGTTTGCGACCGGACGGAAGCGCTTGTGTTGCAGACTCTTGCATCGGAAACGATGGCGCGACGTGCAATCAGAGCGAGTGCACTTGTGCATGCTACAATTCTGACACCGAACGCTTTGCTACATGCAATTCGGTGATTGTGACACCGGCACCACCGACACCTTCGCCCCCACAACTCTTATGCGGGTCGAAGGTGTGCAAACAAGATTTCTCGACTACATGTCAGGATCAGACTTTTACCCAAGGTTTTGTCCGATGTGCTTCAGATTTCGTATGCGCGGTGCCAACCGAACTTGTAACCGGAAGCGCCAGCCCGTACAATTTTTTCGACGCGGGTTGCGCTGATCCAAGCTCTTCGTCCTGCATGATGGAACACAGTGTGTGTGCGTGCGATACGACCGAGACGCTTGACACGCGATGTGCCAATCCGGGCGATTGCGGCATATGTCAGCTGACTGCATCGACAACGGTCACGCCGCGAACAACTTTTGGCGAGTGCGTGAGCGCGGTGACAATCAACAACTTTGGCGCGGGCTACGGACTTTGCGAAAATATTGGCGGCGTTTCCAAGTGCGCGTACCGCGGAGCAAGCGACCAAGTGTTGGAGTGCTCTGATGCAGAGCTCTCGTGCGCCAATCTGCCAGTCGGCGATCGATGCAAGTGCGCGGTGCCGGAAGAAGAGTCTTGCGCATGCATGGTGACGGACGTGTTCAGTGCAAGTGCGCAAGACGTGCTGCCCGCCGTTGTGCAGCAATGCACGCAGCCGAGAGGCGTCTGCTGCACGCTTGATAATCAGCTTTTGTTGACACGCGACGAATGTCAAGCGCTGCCCGACGCGCTCTTTGCTACCACATTTACTGAGCCAAGCGCAAGTGCCTGCAACGGCGCATGCACTGTGGAGCCTCTTGGATGCTTTGTCACAAGCTACCAAAATTGCGCCATCTTTGCCGGTAGCGATTTTCTGGGAATTGGCACTGATTGTGCCCCAGTTCCGCCGCCACCGCCGCCTCCGGCGCCCTGTGGCACTTTTACACAAAGCGACGGAACTGTCCTTCCGTGCACGCTGTACGACATCGGAGAGCCAAAAACGACACGTTGTAGTGTCGGAGGGTTTTGCATACTCCTCAACGCCGCATCAGATTCTGAAGCATGTGATGTTTCTGATGTGAGTGAGTGCGGTGACGGGTTCTTGGGCGACTGCCAGTGCATCTCGAACTCTCCGACGTGCGCAATTGTACGCGAAGGCGAAATAGTTCGCTTGTGCACCGAGCTGGGCGCCTGCTGTAGCGAATCGGGAACGTGCAGCTATACTTCAGAGAGCGATTGCGACGGCCTGTACCGAGGCGACCGCACGCTGTGTGAACTAGACGTGTGCCGTCCGCTTGGCGCTTGCTGCGTAGACGACGGCAGTTGTTACGAGACGACTTCGGCGGCAAAGTGTTCCAACGGAGTGTTTAGCGGCATTGGCACGACGTGCGAGCCGAACACGTGCGCGTCTTGCTTTGCAAATTTCTGCCCGCTGGGCATTTTGTCGGGACAGTCCGACGATCTTTGCGGAGCACTGCGCACCAACCAGTTTGGCAATTGCGTTGACGGGCACTGCGTGCGACCGGACGGAAGTTCGTGCACCGCGCCAGTTTGCGATGGCAATGACGGGCTGACGTGCTCGCGGCGCGACTGCTCGTGCACGTGCTACGAAGCGTCGACCGGCCGCTTTGCCGAGTGCGTCTCGTCTTTGCCGCCCACGCCGCCGCCGTTCGAGCCGAGCGCTTGCGGGCGCTGCAAGTCGGTGCCCAACGAATCGTGCACAACGACGTTTCTTAGCAGCGCACTTTGCCGCGGCAATGGCGTTTGCCAGGCGAACGACCTTAGCTTGTCCTACAACTACTTTGACACTTCGTGCCTTGATTCCGGCACCGCCTGCACCAACGTGCCGGGCGCTTGTGTTTGTGCTACGCCCGACAGAACCGACTCTCGTTGCGGCGACGACGAGTCGTGCGGTACGTGCATCTACACGGGCGGTGACCAGTTTGGCGACACTACGTTTGGCGACTGCATACCGCCGGCCGAGATGAACTTTCAATCTGCGGCGCAAGGCATGTGCACGAATACGGAGTTTGGCGTGCTGCGATGCACGTATTCTGGAGCGGACGGCGAACCGCGCGACTGCGACAACGCCGAAACGTCGTGTAGCGGCAGCGTGTTGAACGACGTATGCACGTGCCTCTTGCCACCGCTGGACGGCTGCTCGTGCATTGTGACAAACGTGCGTCGTGCCGACAACGCCGACAATGACATCTTTACTTTCCAGGTGCAGCAATGCACAGAGCCGCAAGGCGTGTGTTGCAAAGCAAGTGGCCCCGAGATCACGACAAGCCTAGAGTGCTTTCAAGCCGCGGGCTTCTTTGTCGGACCTCACTCTACGTTGGCCGAAGTGGAGGCCGGAGCGTGCGACGGAGCGTGCTGCACCGGCGACCGTTTTGGTTGTGTGACGACGCGCTACGACCAGTGCGTACCGTTTCTCTCCAACTTTAACAACTTTCAGGGGCTCGGCACAGAGTGTGATCCGGGCGGCGTCTGTCCTATCACAGCGCCACCGACGCCAGAGCCGACGCCGGCGCCGACGCCTGCGCCAACGCCCAATCCGACGCCGGCGCCAACGCCGCAACCGACGCCCAATCCGACGCCGGCCTTTTGCGCAACCGAGGTCTGCTCGGCGCCGACGTTGCTCGAGCAGTGCGACCAGCACGGTGCGGTGGACGGCGGCGGCCTGTGTCGCTCGGGCAGCACGACGTGCCAGTACTTGGCCGGCACGGCGCAAGCCGGGCTGACGTTTGAAGACTGCCCGGGCCCGGCGTCGCAAAACGTGTGCACCGAAGCGCTGGCAAACCAGGCGTGCGTGTGCGACGCGAGCACGATACCGGGCTGCACGTGCCGCGACAACTTTGGCACGGTGCGCGAGTGCGCGACGCCGGCGTGCGCCGCGCTGTCGTGTCCCTTTGCAACGCTCGATGGCGGCGTAGTGCTCGACCAGTGCGATACGCGCCAATCGGCGCCCAGCGTGTGCGTGAACATCGACGACGGCACCACGGTGAGCCTTGGCTGCGCATACGTCCAGGATGGCGTTTTCGAGGCCTGCGCCAACGCGCAGTCGGCCGGCTGCAGCGCAGAGTTTGAGCCGTGTCAGTGCGACTTTAACTTTGCGCCTCCGGAGCCGTGCCTGTGCACGGGCACGCTCGTCGACATTTTTGGGCCGGCCGAGATTGCGGCGGTGTGCGCAGAGCCGTCGCAGCTGCCGTGCGCCGACAAAACGTGCAATCTGATCGAGCCGACGTTTCCGTGCGATACGTTTTCGTTCCCGAGCGGCACGTGCACGGCGCCTGGCGTTTGCAAGCCGGGCGCACCGGCGCTCGGCGAGTGCAGCAGCTCGCAATGCGCTGCCGCTGGCGAAGCGTGCCAATCGTGCCTGTGCGCGTGCGAAAACATCCCAGAGTTTGGCTTTGGTCTGCAGAGCGTCATTGCCGATTGCACCGACGAGCCGGTTGTGTGCGCCGACAAGCAGTGTCCGGAGATTGTCGGCTTTACGCAAGAGTTCTCGTGCGCCGTCGGCTTGGAGCCGTGCACGTGCACCGACGTGGGCGGCGGCGATTTGCAGTGCCTCACGTCGCTCGCGGCGTTTGACGGCACCGACAGCATTGTGTTCAACGGCGGCTGCGGGCCGTGCACGACCGCCGGTGCGCAGGAGACGTGCCCCGAGTGCACGTGCACGTACACGCGCGACTCGGACGGCGCGAGCGGATTTCAGCGCTGCCTCAATGCGGCCGTAGGCGCGACGTCTGCGGCAATCACAGAGGCGCAGTGGCGCGAGCAGCACAACGTGCTGCCGGCGGTGCCGCGGCGCGTGGCACGCACTCTGGCGAACGAGCGGCACGGCGCCGCCAGCGCTGTGCAGCTGAGCGACGAGCAGTGGGCCGAGTGGCGCGCGCGGCGCGAGGAGCACGCGCGGGCGCGCGCCGACGCACCGGCCGAGCGCGCGCACGTGCTCCACAAGCGCTCGCTGTTGGCGCTCGAGAGCGACGAGCATAAGCACGGCTTTTCGCCGGCCAACCAAGCAAACAGCATGACGTCGTCTGCCGCGGCGCGCGCATCGCTCGACACAACGACGTGGCTCGCGCTACTGCTCCTGGCGCTGCTCACGGCGCCGCACAGCGCCGCGGCGTGGAGCTGGCCGTTTTCCTCTGCGAGCACCGCCGACTCGCCGCCGGCGGCGAGCGCGCGCAAGCGCTGGGCCGCTGGCGAACCGGCGCCGCTGGTCGACGCGCCGCCGTCGGCGTGCGCCGGCAACGTGCTGCGCAAGCAGTGCGAGGACGACGGCAATCCGTTTGCCGTCTTTACGCCGTACCCCGACAACTACAACGCGAGCGAGAGCGGCGAGTGCCTCGACGCGCAGCCGTGCCGCTACGCGTGCACCGCCGACTGCTCGGTGACGGCGCTGGTGCAAGAGCTGGCGCACGGCGAGCGCGTCATCGAGTACTTTGTGACTGGCGACGAGCAGTGCGGCGAGCGGCTGCGCGGCTTGTCGTTTGACGGCGCGTCGCTGCTCGCGCTCGATGGCGGCGAGCCGCCGCTGCAGCACAAGGCGCACGCGCCGCAGTGCACCGTTGCCGCCGACGACCTGCTGTGCGGCTATTTGGCGCCGTACGACGACGACGCGCATCGCTTCGAGCTGCCGTTCGAGGACGACGATACGCAAGACTCGTTTCTCGACCCAAACGACGACGACACGAGCGATGGCGACTTTTCGCGCAGCGGCGCGTCGCACTTGGCGCACCACGGGCACGACCACGAGCACAAGTGCGCGCTGCGCGACGACAAAAAGTGCGCGCATCGGCACGAGAAGCGCGTGCTGGTGCCGCTGCGCGGCGGCTTTCGCGGCACCGCGGTGCACGTGCCGCACGGCTACGCTATCGAGCTGCGCAACGTCAACGTCTTTGCGCACTCGAATCGCTTTCACTGTGTGGTCGAGTGCGAGTTGCCGCTGCCGGTGCCAGTGTGCACGCGCGTCGACGAGAGTGACGACGACGACGACGACAAAGAGTGCGCCAACTGCGCCGACGAGTCGCCGTACGCCGACTATCATCGCGAGTACGCGGCCGGTGCAGACGACGCGGCGCTGCAGCGCGTCGGTAGTCCAGAGCCGGCGGCGGCGGCGGCGCCAGCCGCTGCAAGCGAGTATGGCGAGTGCGAGCGTCTCGATGCGGCGTGGCTGGCTGCGCAGAGCGACGCGACGGCCGCTGCGCAAACGGCGGCGCTGGCGTGGATGAATGTGGCGGGCGAGCGAGCGTCGGCGCTGGCGCGCTGCGCCGCCGGCGCGTTCGTTGACAACGGCGCGATGCGCGTGGGCGCGCTGGCGCGCGACAGCGCCGTCTCGTGCGACTATGCGCAGTGCGCCGCGTCGCTCGCCACCGCGTCGCTGCTGAGCGGCGGCGTGGCGCCGAGCTCGGCGGCGCAGTTTGCGGCGCGCGCCGAAGAGCTGCTGGGCGCGGCGGCCGAGCACTACTCGGACATGCGCTTTGCGCAGGCGCGGCAAGCGGCGTGCTGCGCCGAGCGCGTGTACGGCGCGCTGCTGGCGCGCAGCGCGGCGCAGTGCGGCACACAGCACTGTGGCGCGGCGCACGTGTATCCGACCGAAAACGACAGCGCGCCCGAGCGCGACGCGCTGCTGCGCAAGCGCGACGTCGGCGCGCACGACAGCGGCGCGGCGTACCGCATTGCCGAGCCGGTGCAGCGCGCGCGCGTGCGCGGCGCCGGCCGCGCCGTGCTGGCGTTTGAAGAGTGCGGCGCGCCGAGCAACGACTTTGTGCCCGACAACGATTTCAACGACGCCGTGTTTGCAGTTAGCGCCGACTCGGCGCTCTCGCTCGTCGACGGCGCGTGGCTCTCGTCGACGCTGCACATTGAGCCGCTCGCGCTCGGCACGCAGCGCGACCACGCGCTCGAACTGCGCTTTGCCGACGCCGGCGTGCCCGACGGTGCGCGCGTGCGCCTCGTGCGCTACGGCGCACCGTCGAGCGTCGAGTGCTACACCGCCAACGCGCCGCACGGCGCCACGCTCGAGTGCCCGAGCGCCAGCGTGCTGCGCATCTTCCGCTCGCTGCGCGCCGCGCTGCCGCAGCACGCGGCCGTCGACGCGCCGTTTGTCAACACGCTCGCCGGCGAGCCGCTGGCGCGCGCCGCGCACCGCGCCGCCATCTTTGTCGACGTGCCGCGCCACTATCGCACGACGCCGACGCTGCGCGTCGCGCTCGAGCTGCGCGACCGCAAGAGCAACTGTGTGGTGCAGAGCGCGCGCTTTGACGCGCGCCGCGCGCTGCACGGCGCCGCGGTGCTCGCGCCGGCGCCGTTCGATTACCCGCTCGAGGGCGTGCCGGCGTACCTCAACGCCACGCTCGTGGCCGACGGCGTGTGCGTCGGCGGCGATGCGGCGCGTCGCCGCTGCCGCGCGCCGCAAGAGTGCGCCGGCGGCTACTGCCAGCTGCACGGCGCCGACGCCTACCTGTGCGTCGACGCGCCGCAGCGCGGCGTCAACCGCGACGCGTTTTGCTCGCGCAAGTCCGAGTGCCCCTACGGCCGCTGCTACGGCAATGTGGCGCGGCCCGAAGAGCGCGGCGCGTATCCGGCGCTCGCCGACTACTTGGAGAGCGGCGGCAAGCGTGCGCGCGACTGGCACAGCGAGCGCGCCGCGCACGCGCACACCACCACCTACGATCGGCGCGCGCACGACAATTGACGCGCTCATGCAAGTGTGTAGGTGTAAACGAGCAAAGTGTTTTTAGCGCAAGTATGATGCCGCTGCTGCTGTGCGCTGTTGCGCTGGCGCGCGCTGTGCTCGAGCGCGAGATGCCGGCGTTTCTGGCCGACCAGCGCGTCGGCTACGCGTTTCGCACGCACTTTGCGCTGCCCGCCAACTTGGCGGCGGCGCTAGAGAGCGAGCGCGGTGCTGAGCGCGCGCGCCTCGAGAAGCAAGCGCGCGTTGTGTGCGGTTTGCGCGAGCACCACCTCGACGATCCGTGCAGCTCGATCAAATACGACGCCGCGCGGCGCGCGTGCGCGCTGCGCGTGCACGTCACTGCGCGCTGCGCAGAGCGTCGCGCGCAGCAAGCGACGTCGCACTTTGACGCCACAATGCTCTTCTTGCTGCCGAGCGAGAGCGAGCAGGCGCGCGCCGCCAAGCGCGCTGCGCGCAGCGGCGAACTGTGAGTAAACGCGCGCCAACAATGTTTAGCCCGCTGCTCGACGCGCTCTTTGGCCCGACGCCGAGCATGGAAGAGGTCATTACGCGCAAAAAGTTTGACATTCAGCAAGTGATGCGCGAGTTTGAGCGCGAGCGCAAGGCGCGCGAGCGCGAGCGCACGCGGATGATTCCGGAAATGAAGCGCTTGGCGCGCGACGGCCAAATGCGCGCAGTCAAGACAATGGCGCGCGACATGCACCGCATCCAGAAGCAGAGCGAGCAGCTGGTCAATGCGCGCGTGCAAATGCGCACCATTTGCACGCAACTCGACTCGATGCGCACAACGCACGAGCTGAGCACCAAAATGCACGACGCGCTGCGCGTAATGCACGGCATGACGCACGCGATCAGTCTCGACAAACTGCAGCGCATGATGGAAGCGTTTGCAAAGCAAAACGGCATTCTGCAGAGCAAGAATGACGCAATAGAAAAGGCGATTGACGGAGCGGCGGCGCGCAGCGACGACGAAGAGGAGGAGGCGGCTGTTGTGCAGCGCATCTTGGACGACGTTGGCATCGATTTGTCGCAGCAGCTCGTAAGCACGCCCACCGCAAGCATTGCGCATCAGAGTGCGCGCGGAGCGCATCCGTCGCGTCTCGCGCAGTCGGCGGCAGGTCCGCGGCACGCAAGCGACAACGGCCGCGCTAACGATGACGACGACGACGACGACGCGAACGGCACCGGCAACGGCGGCAACGACGACGACGTGGCGTACGAAGCGATGATGTTAGAGAGATTGCGAAATATTCATGTGCCTGACAACATTTCCGAGTGAGCGCAATGCGAAAAATAAAAATAAAAAAGCACGCTTTTGTATTGTAGTGTGACGCGCGCGGCGTGTATAGGCTCGGTTTTCGGCGCTGTGTACTAAAGATGAGCGCGCCGGCGTGGGTGCATCGCCTTACGCAGCATGCGCCAAAGCGCGAGAAGAGTGCTGCGGCGGCCGACGACGCGACCGAGGAGCTGGTGATGTGTGGCAACGCGTTTGACGGCGCGAAGAAAGAGACTTTGCTCGCAAAGCTCTTGCCGGCCGTGCCTGCGAAGAAATTTGTGCGCAAAAAGCCGCGCAAACGCCGCGTCGCGCGCCGCAAGACAAAGGCGCTGCGTGCCGCCGCTGGCGAGCAGCAGCAGCAGCCGAAATCGCATTTGCAGTTTGGCCGAGCGCCGGTGCTCGGCGCCGATTGCGCCTCGTGCGCCGTCGACGCGACGCTGTGGTCGGACGGCGCCGAGGCGCGCGGACTCGTGCACAGCCTGTACGCTCTCAAAGAGTTTTTCAGCGCGCTCTTTGTGCTGTACCGCGACGCGTTTGCGAAGCGCAGCGTTGACACGCGCGACGCCAATTGCGCGGCGCAACGCGATTTTCGCGCGCTCCTGACGCGCTTTGGCATCGCGCTCGACGCGCGGTGCAGCGCGCTCATTGAGCCGTTTGAGACCGCGCGCCCGCTGCGCCGCTCGCGCGCCGAACAGACGCGCGCGCTGCTTGTGTGCCCCAACGTGTGCGCCGTGCTGAGCGAGGCGTGGCGCGCCATTTGCGGCGAGCGCGGCGCGCTCTCGGCAGACGCGCAGACCTTTTTCGAGCAAGTGCTGCTCGAAACGCTCGTGTACTGGCACGAAGCGGCGCAGCGCCGGCGCAGAGACGAGAGCAGCGCGGCGGCGGTGGCGACGACGTTGGCGTCGTGCGAGCGCGAGTACAAGAGTGCCGCGGCGCAGAGCGCGGAAATCTATGCGCTGCACTTGCAGCGCGACAACGGCGCATTCTTGGCGGCGCACGACGAGTTTGTCGCCAACCAGAGCTCGGCGCTGACGCGCGTGCGCGACACGCTGCACGAGAGCGTGGCGGCGGCGGCAGCCGGCGTTGCCGACGCGGCGCTCGACGACGGCCGCGCGCCGCGCGCCGACGAGCGCTTTTGCGCGCTGCTGCGCTCGCCGCTCGTCGAGCCGAGCTACCGCGAGTACTGCTGGCCCGGCAAGCTCTCGTTCACAATGGACGGCTACCGCATCGAAGACGAAGAGTGCGCGCCGCAGCTCGTGTGCGTGCGCGCCGCGCCCGCGGCGGCGCCAAACAGCGCAAAGAAGCGCCAGAAGAAGGCGTCGGTGCAGAGACAGAGCAGCGGCACGACACTGGCCGACGCGGCGCGCGCGTCGCTCATGCCGCCGCTGCTTAGCGACGTGCGCGAATCGCTGCGCGACTTGCCGCCACTGTCGCCGCAGGCGCCGAGCGCGTCGGTGGCGTCGTCGCCGCTCGCGCGCTCGCTGAGCGACACAAACGAACTGACCACGTTCTCGCTCAACAACTTGTCGTTTGACACCACGTTCGAACCGCCGCAGTTTGACCAAATGAGTGATACGTCGCTGCGCCTAGCGTTTAGCAACCAGGGCGCCGTCTTTATGATGAACCCGCCGCCGCTCGACCGCGTCAACGTGCATGGCGCGGCGTCGTTCTTCGACTCGACCGAAGACGTGCGCGCGCTGCCGCTCTCGCCCACGCGCCGCCGCCATCACTAGCTGCCTGGCACCAATGAATTTGCAGATTTAGGAACGCGAGTGTGGCGCGCGCGCGCACGCACGCCATTGCGCACTGCAGCAATGATTGCCGTTGTGCTAGCTGTACTGTGCCACGCCGCGCTCTGCGCGCTCTGCGTGCTCGTCGAGCGCGTGAGCGGCGTGCCGGCGCCGCTCGTCTGGCTCGCCTACTGGACGCTCGGCAGCATGGCGCTGGTGCACTTTGACTGGTCGTGCGCATGGCTGCGCACCACGCGCCTGTCGGGCGCGCTGCGGCGCGACATTGCCGCCGTGCGCTTTACAGAGAGCGCGACCGAGCGCCTTGGCGCGCTGCGCACCGAGCTCGCGCGCGGCAAACAAGCGATTTTCGCCATCGAGCCGCACGGCTACGCGTGCATTTCAGTGGCGCTGCTCTTTGCCGGCTACGGCAGCACGCCGCGCTCGCTGCCGCACACCATTGGCGCCAGCGCTGCCGCCAAGCTGCGCGTCGTTAGTCACTGGCTCGCGCTCGCGATTCCTTTTATTCGCGAGCTCTACGCCGTCTTTGGCGTGGTCGACTCGACGCGCGCCACCGTCTTTGCCGAGCTGGCGCGCGGCAACCACGTGCTGCTCATACCGAGCGGCATGCCGGGCAAAGAGCTCGGCGCGCTGCGCGACGCGCCGCACAACGTGGTCGACGTCGTGCGCCGACCCGACACGCGCCTCGGCTTTGTGTACGCCGCCGTGCGCTTCTCGGCGCTGCTCGTGCCTGTGCTGGCGCTCGACGAGAACCACGCGTACGCTACGTGCGGCCCGTCGTTCGCGCCGTGGTTTCTGCAGCTCGTTGTCGGCCGCTTTCTGGTCGCGCCGTTCTGGCGCCGCACGCCAATGCGCGTCGCGGTCGGCGAGCCAATTGACGTTGGCTCGACGCACTGGACCGACCGCGCGGCCATCCACCGGCTGGCCGAGCGCTACTATGCGGCGCTGGACGCGCTGGCGCGCGAGCACGGCGCCACTCTAGTGCTGCACGGCGGCAGCGCCGACGACAGTAAAGCGCGTAGCGAGTAATGAACGCTTTACGTGCAGCAGCGACTCTGCGCGCCAGCCGAGCGCGCCGGCCGGCGACCAATGTCGGCGGTGCCGCCGCGCTGCGGCCCGCCGGCGCGTGCGCGCTGCGCGCGCTCGGCCACGCGGTTCATGCGCGCTAGCCGATCGGCAATGTCGTCGATGACGTTGTGCACGGTGCGCCGCCGCAGCACCGTTGTCTCGGCGTACTCCATGTGCCGGCCGTTGGCGTAGGCGCGGCCCTCCTCGCGCGTCACGCGCCGCTTGTCCGCCAAGTCAATTTTGTTGGCGACCAAGTAGCAGACGACGTTGCCGCGGCCGACGCTGTCGAGGTGCTCGTCGACAATCGGCTGCCAGCGGCGGTCGAGATCGTTGTACGAACGCTCGTCGGTGACGTCGAAGAGCAGCACAATAGCGTCTGATTCGCGCGTGTAGTTGGGCGCAGTGCTCGCGTAGCGCTCCTGGCCCGCCGTATCCCACACCAGCAGTTTGACTACGGTGCTGTCGCGCGTCACGCGCGTCGTCGACTTGAAGTCAACGCCAATGGTCGAGACTTTGGCGCGCTGCAGCGCGCTCAGCTCGCGGTCGGGGTCGTCGAAGAGCGCGTGCATAAACTCGGTCTTGCCAACGCCGCTGTTGCCGAGCAGCACCACTTTGCAGTGATACTTGGCCGACACGGTGCCACTCATTGCTGCGCAGTGCGGCGCGAGTGTGCGCAGCGGCTGACAACAATGAGTGACGCGGGCGGCAAGACGTTTGCGTGCGCAGTGTGCGCGCGCCGCTTTCCAAAGAGCGGCGAATTTCTGCATCGCGCGTGCGGCCACCACACGTGCTTTGCGTGCATTGTGCCGCTGCTGCGCGCCGGCAAGGCGTACTGCGTGCGCTGCGCGGCGCCAACGCTGCCGACCGAGCAGTTGCTTGGCAATCTGGTGCTCGGCGGCACGGCAGAGCAAAACGAGCGCGTTGCGCTCTTGCTGCGCGCCGAGCGCGCCCAGGCGGTGCCACAAGGTGCGTCGCGCAGCCAGTAGGTTGTGTGTGCGCGCCCGCGCTCGTACCCAGGCTCGCGCGCGCGCGCGCACGCCAGTGCAGTGGCCGACGACGGTTGACGAAGCGCGTGCGAGCGTCGGCGTGTGCGCACTAAAGCGACCCGAGTGCGTGGGCGACCAAATGTGCTTTCACGCGTGCTACGACCGCTTGACGCCCGCCGCCATGCGCGCCGCGGCGCAGTACGATTCGCGCGCGTGGGCAGACGCCGGCGCCGCGGCGGCGCGCGAGCGGTGGCGCGCGCGGCTCACCGCATTCATTGACGATCGCGTCTCGCCGCACGAGCTGCGACGCGGCGGCGTTACCGCGCCGCTGCTCGCCTACTGCGGCATCGACCTCAACTACTTGGTGCTGCCGCGCGGCCGCTCGTTCTTTGGCCGCGACTCGCACTACTTTCTCGAGCACTTGCTCGACGTCTTTGGCTGGCGCTACGACGATCTGCTGCTGCTCGGCTTTGACCTCAAGCACTTTGCCAACGCGCGTCACTACCCGCTCATTGTGCTGCACGACCGCGTCGCGTTTGGCGCCGCCGAGCTCTTTCGCTTCCACATGTCGTTTGCCGACCTCCAGCGCTTCTTTCTCGACGTCGACGCGCGCTACGCGCGCCTCTTGCAACTCAACGTGCCGTACTGGCGCTCGGCGCTCACGCAAGGCGTGGCGGCGTGAGCGGCGGCGCACGCGCGCGCGCGCGCGCGCGTAAACACTTTCGGCACTAGAGCGCGACAAATGAGCAGCGGTGGCGCAGGCGTGTCTGGCGCGCTGACGAGCCGCGCCAAATCGGTCTCGCGGCCGGGCGCGCGCCGCGCCGCCGGCAACGACGCGCTGCGGCGCGCGCAGAGCGCCAAAGGCCGCTTTGCGCAGCCAGTCGACAGCATTGTGCACTTGCTGCTGCAGACCAATCAGCTGCCCAAACTCTTGTACCTGGTGCGCCAGCGGAGCGTGAGCGCGAGCGAGTTTGCGACGGCGCTCGCCGCCGGCCGCCGGCCCGACGTGCTGAACGCGCTGCGCGCGCCCGTGGCGCCATTCAACACGACTGTGGCGCACGAGCTGGCGCGCGTCGGCCGCCCGGCGCACGTGGCGTGGTTGTGCACCGAGGTGCCCGAGCTGCTGCACGCGCGCGAGCCGCTCGGCAACGCCACCGTCCTGCACACGATTGCGATCGAGCGCGACGACAACGACGTGCGCGAGCTAATCGATATGCTGTGGGCGCGCGTCAACGTCAAGCTGCTGATGCAGACCGACCGAGCGGGCTGCACGCCGGCGCACTACTTGGCAATCAAGCGCGCGTTTGGCGCGCTCGAAGTCGTCAACAGGCGCGTCGACAGCGGCGCCATGCAGCGCGTGGCGTCGGCGCACAACAGCGAGACGCCGTCGGCGCTCGCGATGACGCAGATGGCGCGCGTGCTCGATAGCGCGCAGCGCGAAAACGCGCGCCTGCTGCACAACATGCGCGTGGCCGAGAGTACGGCCGAAGAGCTGAAAGCGATGCACGTCGAGCTCGATCACGCGATTGCAAAGCGCGACGCCGACCTGGAGCGGCGCGACGCCGAGATTGTGGCGATGCGCGAGCGCGTGAGCGCCGCAGTGGGCGAGTGCGAGGCGCTGCGCGCGCGCCAGCAGAGCCTGGACGCCGAGAGCGGCGCGCTGGCGGCCGAGTTGGAGCGCTCGCAGGCCGAGGCGCAAGCGACGCGCCAGCGCGCCACCGACGCCGAGCGGCACGTCGAGGCGCTGCAGCGCACGCTGTGCGACGGCGACAAAGAGGCCGACGAGCTGGTGCTCGAGCGCGACGAGCTGCAGACGCGCTTGCGCGCCAAAGAGCTCGAGCTGGCGGCGGCGCGCGACAACTCGGACGCGCACGCCGACGTGCTGGCCGACGAGCGCGACGCGCTGCTGCGCGAGCAAGAGGAGCTCGGCGCGCGCGTCGCCGCCAACGAGGCCGAGCGCGCGCAGCTCGCCGCGCAGCTCGACGCGGCGCGCGACGAACGCGAGCGACTGAGCAACGAGCTGACCGAGAGCCAGTCGCGCCTCTCGGCCGCGTCGCTCGACGCCGAGCGCCTGCGCGCCAAGAGCGCCGCGCTCGAGCATACGCTGGCCGAGCGCAGCGAGCAACTGAGCGCGCTGGCGCGCGAGCGCGACGAGCTGCGCGCCGAGGCGTCGCGCGCCACCGAGCAGGCGGAGCGCGCCACCGCCGCGGCGCGGCAGCACGCCGAGGCGCTGCGCGCGGTGCGCAACAGCGAAGAGGCCGACGGCACGCTCATCGAAGAGACCGAGCGCGCCATTGAGGCGGCCGAGCGCGAGCTGAGTGCGGCGCGCGAGCGCGAAGCCGCGCTGCGCGCCGACGCCGAGCGGCGCGACGCCGCGACGCGCGAGTCGATGGACGCGCTCGAGGCGCAACTTGGCGCGCGCACCGCCGAAATCGACGAGTTGCGCGCGCAGTTGCGCGAGAGCGTGGCGCGCGCCGACGACGAGGCGCGGCAGCGCAACGAGGCAATGGCGCGCATCGAGGCAGAGCGCGCCGCGGCGGCGGCGGCGGCGCGCACCGAGACGCTCGCAGTGCCCGCGGACGGCGGCACGCTGCGGCGCGCGCGCACGCGCACGCTGGGCCGCGCGCCAGCGGCCGGTGTACTCAGCACGCCGCGCCGCTACGCGAGCTTGAAGCGCGAGCGCGCCAACAGCACCGACTCGTCGACAACGAGCGACGCGAGCCGCGTCGGCACCAAAGAGGCGGCGCTGCGCGCCGCGGTGCGCGACAACGCGCTGCGCAACGCCAAGCTCAATCGCGTATTTTTCAACAGACTCTTTGACGCGGTGCGCAACGGCGACGTGCCGCTCGTCACGCGCTACATCGAGCTCGGCATCTCGGTCAACACGCGCAGCGCGGTGAGCGGCGACGACGCCGCGAGCGGCAACCAGACGCTGCTCGAGGTCGCGGTGCACGCGGCGCGCGACGCCAACTGCTCGTCCAAAATGATGGGCGAGAAAGAGTCGCGCGCGCTCATTGACGCGCTGACGCGCATCGTGCGCACGCTGCTCGAGGCGGGCGCCGACTGGCTCGGACTCGACGACTACATGGTGTCGGTCGGCTGCGACTTGCCGCCCAAAATCAACAAGCTGCTGCGCATGCGCGACGACAGCTCGCCGTTCTGCCAAGCGCTGCTGGCGAACAACGAGGAGCGCGCGCTGCTCTTTGTCGACATGGTCGAAGACTTTTCGCGCGTGCCGAGCAAGCACAAGAGCGACGCGATGTCGTACCTGCACTTGGCCGTCGCCAACGGCCACGCGCGCCTCACGCAGCGCATGCTCGGCACCGGCAACTGCGCGCCCAACGCGCACGACGGCAAAGACCGCACGCCGCTGCACATTGCGCTGCAAAAGATTAGCGATAGCGGCAAGCGGCGGCTGGTGGTCGAGTGCCTGCTCGCGGCCGGCGCGCACCCGGGCGCACAGTCGACCTACACCAAGCTCAAGGACCGCGCGCGGCGCTCGGCGCTCGGCAAGAGCTCGGCGTCGGGCGCGAGCGCCAGCAAAGCGGCCGCGCAGACCATTACGCCCGTGGCGCTCGCCGAGGCGATTGGCGACAGCGTGCTCGTCTCCATGATGCGCGACGTGCGCTACTTGCGCGTCACGGTCGACGAAGAGGTTGCCAAAGAGTGCGGCGCGCCGCTCCTGCAAACGTACATTAGCTCGTGGGTCGAGCTGCACGTGACCATGGAGCGCTTGCTCGCGAGCGGCGAGGTGCTCGACACGTCGCCGCTCTACCGCGTCTACCAGCGCTACTGCGACGTCTTTGGCTGCTTCAATCGCAACTTGCACGGCCGCGTCGGCTACAAGCTGGTGCTCGAGCGCATTTACGCCGAGGCCGGCGTCGACGATCGCTACGCGGTCGACGACGAGACGGCGTGCGCGGCGCTCGAGCGCATGGTGGCGCAGGACGAGGCGGTGCTCGCCGAGCACATGAGCGCGAGCAGCGGCGCGCGCGACAAAGCGCAAGGCAATAGCAGCTTTGTGTGGAACGTGTGCAAGCTGCTCACAATGTGCACGAAGGCGGTGACGGGCCGCTTCTTCGAGGTCGACCGCATGATCGAGGAGCCGGCGTGCGCGCTCTACGACACGGCGGTGCGCATTGCGCTGGCCGACTTTGTGCGCACCGACAAAGTGGCCGAAATCGACTGGCTCGTCAATCGCAACGACTCGCTCTTTGGCGACCTGTCGCTCGACAGCATTGTCGACGAGTCGCTCAACCTCACCGGCATGGAGCTCGCGGCGCACGTCGGCAAGGTCAACGCGCTCGAGTACTTTATGGAGCGGCAGCGCGGGCGCATCGATGCGGCCAACGCCGACGGCCGCACGCTCGTCATGATAGCGCTGACCGGCTGCCAGCCCATATCGATTGTCGCGATCGACCACTTTAAGTGGAACGCGCGCATGAGCGCGGTGCCGCACGCCAACGCCGAGCACTATGGCTTGCTGACGCGCAAAATGCGCAATTCGGTGCTCCATCAGTGCATCAACTCAATCCGACCCGACTTGTTGCGCTTTTGCGCCAACAAGGTGGCGTTTCAGCTCGAGCGCAAGAACGACGCCAATCAGACGCCAATCGAGCTGGCGCGCACGCGCATGACATTTCAGCAGCGCGGCGCCGAGACGCTGCAAAAGTACGAGGAGTGCATTGGCATTGTGGAGCGGCGCATCGCGGGCGCGAGCGACTCAGAGTCGAGCGAGAATGCGCAAGGCGCTGCGCCGCCCGACTCGGCAGCGCTCGTGAGCGACATTAGCAGCGCGGTGCGCGCAGCGGCGAAAGAGGCGCTGGTCGAGGCGGCGGCGACGACGACGACGACGCCGACGTCGGCCGAGGCCGAGACGCCGCGCACGCGCGAGCGCCGGCGCAAGCACCGCTCGTCGCGCTCGCACCGCCGCTCCGCTGCCGATGCGCGCGCGCCGTCGGGCAAAGAGTCGTCGCGCCGGACGTCCCGGTCGCGCAAGAGCAAGCAGCGCGCCAAAGAGGGCGAAGAGAGCGGCGGTGGCGATGACGACGACGACGACGACGCGCCCGCGCTACCACCGCCACCGCCTCTGCAAGCGCCGCCCGCACTATCGTAAACGAAGAGTAAGACGACGGGGGTTGATTTTAACACGCACAGTCCTTGGCACGCCTCTGCTTGGCGCCAAAGCCAATCCTCAGCACGTCGCCGGCGGCGTCGGCGACGCCCGGATTCATTTGCATGAGCTTTTTTTCGTGCTCTATGGCCAAGTCGATCATCTCAATCATCATCGCGTTGACGTGCGCGCCGACTTTGGCCGAGCAGACGTGAAAGCCGCCGGCGCAGTTGAGCAGCGCCGCCTGCTCGCGCATGTCCATGCGGTCCATCCAGCGCGCCTTGCCCTGGAGCGCCGCGTACAGGTCGCCCTTGGTGGCAACGAGCATGCACACGCACGACTGATTGCGCCGCTGCACCATGTCGAGCCAGTAGTTGCAGACGCGCGCAAACGACTCTTCCGACGTCGCGTCAAAGACCAAAAATATGCCCTGTGCGCCGCTCAGCATTTGCGGCACCATGGCGCTGTAGCGCTCCTGGCCGGCCGTGTCAATCAGCTGCACGTGCGTGCGCCGATCGTAGTGCGGATGATTGCTCTTGAGCCAAATCGCTTGGCAGTCGACGCCCTCGGTCACGCGCCGCTTCTCTTCGAAGCGATCGTGCAGAAAGCGCAGCAGCAGCGTCGTTTTGCCGACGTTGGCGTCGCCGACGACGGCGAGCTTGACGTACACCTCGTTGTCGGCGCTCGGCACGTCGGTGTCTGGCTCGCGCGAGCGGCAGCGCACCAGCTTGCGCTGGTGGCCGTTGGCGTCGCGGTCGCACGAGTAGAGCGTCGAGCGCTCGCCGTTTCCGGCGCGCTCGGACATTGTTGGTGCGCGTGCTC
>Ga0102926_1000715_pt1 | contig 19611 bp, 11 predicted proteins | sample SalPonR1_A_D2_MG_FD_78173 | JGI IMG/M metagenome (GOLD analysis project Ga0102926, IMG submission 78173) | Salt pond soil microbial communities from South San Francisco under conditions of wetland restoration - Salt Pond MetaG R1_A_D2_MG | ecosystem: Environmental > Aquatic > Marine > Intertidal...
GGCAGCTCGGGTTTCACGGCACAGACCTTCGACATCGCCGCCAACGAGGCCAACTTCTTCGTCCGCGACGTGACCAACGGCAGCCAGCTTCCCTTCCGCATCAAGCCCGGCGCCGATACCGACAGCCTGTTCATCGCGGCGAACAACAATATCGGCGTCGGGACTGATTCTCCGGATGCAGCGCTGCACGTCGAGGGCGACGTCTATGCCAATGGCGGTCTAGGAGTCGGGGTCTCTGCTCCCGGAACACCTGTCGATGTGCTCACCGATGAAGCTGTGATAATGCGCCTTCGCAATACGGGTAACGCCGCAGCGCGCTTCTCGATCGTCAACGGCCAATCAGCGACGACATGGACCTTCGACAATCTCGGTGACTCCTTCCGGATAACTCAGTCGGGCGGACCGGCAGTTGCTTTCCGTGTCTTCAGTGGCGGCAATGCCACTTTCGGTGGAGACGTCACAGCCAATGGCGTGTTACTTACATCATCGCGAGAAAAGAAAACGGACTTCAAGCAAATTGACAACGATTCGATCTTGAACGAGCTGACGCAATTGGAAGTGTCTGAATGGCGATACAAGCATGACAGCTACGACAAACGCCATATTGGACCATTTGCTGAAGAATTCCGCGATAGGTTTGGGCTTGGAGACGGCAAGCACATCTCTGCCGTGGACCTCGACGGGGTCTCACTTGCCGCGATTAAGGCGCTAGCAAATAGAAACAAACATCTTGAACAGGACAATTCCGAAATACGCGCGGAGCTGGACGACTTACGCAGGATGATTTCAGAACTGAAAAAGAAGATGTGATCGGACGACCACAGACCGAAATAACCCGGCCATAAACCCAGCGCCGCCACGCGGCGCCTATTCTATAGTGTCTAGTGTCAAACGATCTTTTGGCGGATTTATGCGAACTCGGATCTATTTTCATATTGTGCTGCAGGCATCTCGCGCATCGCTAACCTCCAAAAAAAATTTAATCCTTTAAGATACCGACACGATATCGAGGTATTTAAAGTCAGCGGTCCCAGATACTGGCCATCAAAAATTAGTCATCTATGGAAATGCAACGAATCAAGAAATCACGCATAGACGAAATTCTTTATTCAGCAGCCATGTCCTTGATTGCCGCGGCAACCAGCGGCATCCTCACAGGCCTGGCTTTTCCCCCATTCAGTGTGAATTGGCTGGCTTTCGTAGGCCTGACACCCCTCCTCTTCGTAATTCTCACATCCCCCACCGCTCTACGTACGGTCATTTCCGGTTTTCTGGCGGGATTTATTTTCTTTCTGATTACGCTCCGGCCTTTGGTTTCAGCCCATTTGTGGTCAGGCTGGCAGGATGGGCTGGACGGTGATGCCACCCTCTCGCAACAGTTTATTGTCCTCAATATTCTTTGGGTGGCTTTATCTGTGATCGGCAGCTTATTCTGGGCCGTATTTGCGTACACCACGCGCCTTTTGTCTGCCGGTTGCTTATGGCGATTGGCAATTTTCGCACCTCCATCATTCATCTTTTTCGCGGAATGGCTCCGGTCCTTGGTCACGTGGCAATATCACTGGGCTTTTTTGGGAAATGCGTTGATAGATTTTGAAACGCTTCGACAGCTGAGTGCTTTAGGAGGCGTATGGCTTATGTCCTGGGTTGTCGTTTTTGCCAACATCCTAATTCTCTCACTTCTCCTGACAGTCTGGGCCGTTCATCGTCGAATCCCACTCATGACCGCCGGCGGATCATTAGCCTTGATAGCGTTCGCGATGCTTGTCGGGAGCTGGCAGCTGGAAACAACGCGGTCGACAATTCCAGGTGAAGGTGGATTACGCGTAGGGGCATTGCAACATCATAAAGACGACTATTACTGGAGCGACTACACTGAGATAGGGATTGATCAGTCTTACGCTCGCTTGTTGAGCCAGCTCATAAAAATTGGGAACGGCCGCCTTGACCTGCTTGTTCTACCTGAATCGGTTGCAATCACCGCGGTTTCGCTGGACGGGAGTCGCACGGATGTGATGCCGACTGATATGCAAATTGACGTGGAACAGTGGGAAAAAACGTTTTTTCGAGTGATGGATCTTGCAGATCAGCCGCCGAGTCTTGTTTTGGGCATGAGTGTGATAGAAAATGGAAAATTGCATAACAGCCTGGTTTACTGGACTACATTTGGCCTTGAGCATGTTTATCACAAAAGGGGACTCGTTCCCTTGGCCGAACGCAAGCCGTCCTTTCTGACCCTCTTGGGCCTGGCGGGCGAATCCCAGTATTCACCGGGCGATAATAGTCGACCCGCGACTATCGGAAATGCCTACATTGGGAGCTTCATCTGTCAGGAAGTTCTGATTCCTAGATTCACGCGTTTGCCGGTCGAGTCCGGCGCTCAAATTCTCGTCAGCGGCGGTAACGACGGCGTTTTTGGCGACAAAGCCATCCGCGAAGTTCATGCGCAACTCGCCAAGCTAAGGGCTACCGAGACCGGTCGCTATATAGTGCGTGCAATGAAAACCGGCATCTCGGCAATAATAGATCCCACAGGTGCAACAATCGAGGCAACCGAGAATGACGAACCAACGCTCCTCCAAGCCGTAATTTACCCAATGACGCATCGCTCAATCTACCTGCGTTTTGGTGATTGGCCTCTGGTATTTGCAGGTCTGATGCTTGCTCTTGCGCTCGTTTCTCGGAACTGGCGGCACTTCGCCCGTAAACGGCCATAGAAACAATTTCGAGACCAATGTCGCATTTCTGATTTGAAATACGTATTATAGAGTAAGGATACAGCATGCTTGGCAGCGTGCTGCACCTTCGGTTTTCAAAAACCGTTCATTTGAAACTCTCGAAACTAGAGGTGAGTCATGCGTTTACGGCAAATTCTTCCAGCAGTTACAACTCTGGTCACGGCGACGCTTATTTGCGCGAGCAGCGTTTCCGCGACCCCTCCCGAAATCCGTGACACAATCAAGTCTGATGAATTCTGGGTCGATAGTGTTCAGACTCGCGTCGATGTCATTACGCCTTTTGAATTCGCCAGCGCCGAATTGCGACTTCGCAAACGCTCAGGCAACCAGGTCTGGACCGAGACACTGCCTGGCGGGATCAATCTTTCCGCCGATCTCGGTGAAATCACGGGCGCTCCCCTTGAGAACGGACGCTACACCTACGAAATCCGGTTTTCACTACCCGGGAATCCGGCAGACGAAGCGGGACTGCCGTCTATTCGCTCTTTCACCGGCGTTTTCGAGGTCAACGGAAGCGAAATAGAAGGCCTTGCTCCCAACTTTGCAACTGCAAGCGAGGGAGGCGGAAAATTTGCTAGTGGAGCGTCGGTCGACGCGACAGGCGCAGAAACTCGTGACCTGGTTGAGGCCGGCGACCTTCTGGTTGACGGATGGGGAATATTCGGAGATTCGACCGGTACCGTTATTGACGGAAAAGTGCAAATCCGCCCCGATCCTATAAGTAACTCGGCCGCGCTCAGCGTCGCTACCCTTGCCTCAAACGACACTGATGACTACATATGGCATTTCGGGGCTCAGAACGGCGACTTTGCACTGCAACGCCAGCGTAACATTCCAGGTGAAACGAACGGAGCGAAACAAACGGTTCTGGGGATCGAGGAAGACGCCCCGACCAATTCAATAGCTATAACAGGAGGCGGAAACATCGGGATGGGTACATCTACCCCGGAAGGCGGTCTTCACCTGATCCGCCAGAACGGGACCTTCACGTTTGCACCGCCGGAACTTAAGCTGACCCAGGAGTTCTTTAGCGCCTTGACTGGCACTACAACTATCAGCGATGCCGCCTTGGACATTAACGGAGCCGGGCTCTGGTTTCAGGACAACGACGGCGAGTACGTGGCAAAGTTCAACCATAACGCCAGTGCGAATTCCTTGGTCTTGACCGATACTGGTATCGGGGTCAACACTGACACCCCGGCCACTGCGGTAGATGTTGTTTCAACTGAAGTAGTGCCGCTTCGCCTGCGAAATTCCGGGCAAGCCAACCTTCGGTTCTCCTTGATCAACGGACAAGCCGGCACCACATGGACATTTGACAATAACGGCAACCAGTTCCGAATTAGCCAGGTCGGCGGAAGTTCCACAGGTGCTGCGTTCCGGCTCCTTGAGAACGGAGATGGACTGTTTGCAGGGGATGTCTTCGCGAACGGAGTACAACTGACGTCCGCCCGAAGCAAAAAGACCGATTTCAAGGCGGTCGACCACGACGAAGTCCTCGACAAGGTAGCTCAGCTTGAAGTTGCAGAGTGGCGCTACAAGACAGACGCCGAAACCGACCGCCACATCGGTCCTTTCGCCGAAGATTTCCAGACCATTTTTGGTCTCGGCGACGGGAAAACAATTTCGGCAGTTGATTTTGCCGGCGTTTCCCTGTCCGCAATCAAGGCTCTCAAGGATGAACTCAGGACCAAAGACTCGAGGATCGAGGAACTTTCGGCCCGCCTGAGCGCAATCGAAGAGCGAATGGGGCAGTCAACTCTCGACTGAACCGACGCACATTCTGCGCGAAAATTTCACGCCCCCGAAAGATCAGGGGGCGTGTTTTTTTTATCAGAGAAACGATCGTAAAGCGCCTGCATGCTGGCGGTTGCCCAATTTCTCCAATCGTCCACGGTCATCGTACTTTGCTCAACCTCACCGAGCTCCCTTGCCAACCACCTATGGGCAACGGCATCGTATGCGACAAGTTCCGACTCGGATGAAATGAATTCCGGCCGATCCGTCACAACTTCCAGCAAATTTGCGCCAATTGCCTTCCCTATCGCCTCTACAGCTTCTTTCTGCTCATTGATCAGTTCCTGGACGAAATCCGGCGAGAAGCGAAATCGATCGCCGTCCAGCTCATGGAGCTTGGAAACGAATAGCCTATGCTGCCGATTGGGCTTGCAGCTCGGATGTTCAGCCCCGGTTTTCTCCCGAAATACGTAAAGAAGTTTCACGGCCTGAACTGAAAGGCTCATATTCGTATTTGACTTGTTTTCAATTGGCACGAACCCGCTCATGCCAATTCGAACGGCGAAATCGCTCACAATATTCCCGTTTGGGAACTTTGATCTTTCATACGCGACCAAATTGAATTCATCCGCCGCGAAATGCCGCTTGTGCCTTGCGACCCAAGCACCATAGGCCACCATTGTCCTGACCCGTGAAAGCGTTGTCGGCCCGACCTTGAGGTGCTCCTGAAAATTCGCGGGCAAGAAATCGAAAGGGGCTCGAATATAGCCGTATGCCTCGATATGAAATCCGAAAGCTCGGAAGAATTCGCGCAGATTTTTCACGCCTTCATCGCCCAATCTCTGAAAACCCTCGGCCGAAAGAATCATGGTATGGATGTCGGGCGAGCCCGCGAGGCGCTCCAGGAGCGCACGTATACGGGAGCTGTTCTTAAGCAGCTGCCGCTCGGCTATGGTTCTGTTTAGCTGTGCGCGCACCTTACCAGGGTCGTCGGCAAACGCATCGATCAAACCGAAGGTGTGATTGAAGTCGCCAAAATTGGGATATACAAACCCCGAGGGCAATGACTGACGCGAAAGCGATTGCTGAATTGCAGTCGAACCGGTTTTCGGCATCCCCACATGAACGACCAGTCGTTTGGGGCGGCTATTTTTCATCCGAGACCTCTTTCGTCCATTTATCTACATATTTTGACTTGGCTGAATAGCCGCAACGGCATTGAAAATGGCCCAGCTTATCCGACCCTTGCCGCCCGGTTGAGGAGATCCAGATCGTCGGAATAAAACTCTTTAAACGCATCAAGATCACTCGCGTAGATTCGAAGAATTCGCGAAGCAGAATCGGCGTCAATAAAGCTTTCATACGTTGGTAGCGGTGCATTGACGGTATTACCGAACCAGAGATCGGCAACCCCATTGCAAACAATCCGCCGACCCTGCGTATGATGAGCTGACCGTATGAGTTGCGCGCGATCGGCGATTCCAAGGCCAAATCGCCTCTCAAGAGGCTTCAGGTACGTTTCATAGCTTTCTATTGGCACAAAATCAATCTTGTCACGGGCCGCCCACCGAAAATTGTATGACTGCGGGAGCATATGCATGTCGATGGTCTGCGTGCCTTCGCCCTCGACATATGCCAGAAACTCCCTGAAACTGAATGTTTGGTGATGCGATACCCTTCGTTGGAGATTCTCCGCAAGACCATTGAGTGTTGTCTCATGCAATGGTGTGGCTGCTTCGGTAGCACATACGTGAGCATAAGCGAGATATGCACTGACGATACGCGAAAGCGGCCTTCTTATGAACTGAATAAATCTAGTATCTTCATGTTCGCAGGAGCCTGTCAACGCCTTGACATAATCCCCGGACGGGCTGAACTTGCGGGCTCGGTAATTGTGAATCCATCCCTCGGACTGGTTTAGCCCGACCTCGAGATCTCCAATCTGGGAAAGAAACCATTTCGTGGCAAACGTACAACCAGCTTTAGCCGACCACAAGACAACTAATTTCCGATCCAAATCCAGGAGCGGAACGGGCTCTCTGACGACACGATCCTGGTCCTCTTTTTTGCTGAACATTCAGGTCACCCTCGCTGAACGACGAACGTGTTTGAACGTTCTCTTTCCTTGTACCCGGTGTGTGAATCGTCAAGTACCTCCAGCACAGAGCAATCGCTCTTTTCGCACTGCTTGAAGACGCTCGACTGATGGACGCAATGCATCTCAATGAAGTCTCCAAGCCCCTCCAGGTAGTCGTGCAGCTCAAATCTGTAACCATCGATATAGGTCGGCACCTGAAAGAACGCGACCCCACCCGGCGTGAGACTCTCGCACATCAACCGGATCATCTCCAGGATTACCGGCGGTGGGTTGTGTTGAAGAACGATAATCGAGTATATGAGATCGAAGCTGCCCCTTGACCCGATTTCCTCTACAGACTCGAGCTGCCAGTATTCAATATTATCCTGCCTGTTCGAGCCACTCTCATGTCTTGCCGCCTCCAGATGCGGTTGCGATATGTCGCACGCGGATACTCGGTCGAACCTTTTCGCCAGATGTCCGGTTACACGACCGAGCCCGCAACCAATTTCCAGACAGGATTGCAGCGAGGAAGTCTCGATATCATTTCGCTTTAGCGTCTCAAATAGAACATCCGTGGCATATCCGCCAGTTTTGTAGAAGGAATCAATATCGGAGGTCTCGAGACTTTCCTTGTCGAACTCATCCACCGACAGAACGCTCCAGTGAGGCCGGCTCTTTCCGAGTTCGCTCCATACCGAATGAATATGCCGAAAAAGATCCGACATTTCTTCCTCAGATGCGCTTTCCTGAATATGAAGGCGGGGTTCTCGACCAGTCATTGCCGGAGAATGCATCTTGTATCGATCAAGAAATTCGTGACTGGTGGCAAACAGTCGGCCGAGCGCATGAATATCAATTCCAGATTCGACTCGTGACTGCACTACCTCGGTGTTCTCCGGATCTCGACCGAGGAACATGCGGTACGCCTTGACCACGTCCTCGGAAGTTACATTTTGCTTTTTACCGTCGCCTGACATTGCTCGGAAACTCCTCGGGTTAATTTGGACTCTTCGGGGGCACTTATTTTCCTGATTTTCCTGCCTGGTTCTGGCGATTGAACTACTACCGTCCCGATGTCAATTCAACGATGGCACTGCTAACTGATTGCGAAACCTGCTGAGCTGAAAGCGTGTCCCGGACTGATTTCCTTCCAACACTGGCGAGCTTCCGTCGCCTTCGTTCGGAAAGCATTTCCCGCATCTTTTTCGCTGCGTCATCGATATCCGGCTCGGCCCAGACGGTGCCGCGCGTATACGGCCCGTTATCGACGTCGGAGGTGACGATCTCATATTCGACGAGCATGCTGTTCTCAGCCGTCATGAAATCCAGGTTACCGGAATAGCCGGTCGCAATGACGGGAGTGCCCAGCGCCATTGACTCGGCAAGGGTAAGACCAAAACCTTCTGCTCTATGGAGCGAAACGTATACGTCCAGAGACGCAAGAAATTGAAGACTTTCGACCCGCGAGAACGTCTGATCCAGGAACACGATGCGGTCGGATGAAAAGCGGGCCTTAAGAGACTCAAACTCATAGGAGCCGGCCGATACCCCATTTGCCTTGAGGATGAGCACCGCGTCTTCCGTGTCTTGGAACGCTCGCAGAAACGCCTTGATCAGACCTTTTACGTTCTTGCGCTCAAGCCCGCTTCTCGAGTCGAAAAAGAACCCAAACGTCAGCGACGTCGCCGAAATATTGTATTTCAACTTGTCCGGGACGACCGCATCAATTGCTGCCAAATCCAGACAGTGAGGGATGACCCGAACCGGTGTTTCCGTTGCCTCGCGGATTGCGCGTGCCGAATGTTCGCTGGGCGTCCATATCTCGTCAAATCGATCAGGCGGCATATCGCCCAGAGGCGGCATCTTCTCAGTCTCCCATACCCAGAACCCGACATTGACCTTTCCGCGAAAATTCTCCGGAAGAAATTCATCAGCGATCCTTACGCTGTCGGCGTTTGCCACTGTAATTGAAACATCAGCGCCTTCGATCGGCCATCCAAACAGACGTTCCGGTGACTCCATCACATCCGCCTCAGGAGATACAGAAAATGCTGCCTCGCTGGCGGACAATCTCTGAGTTGAGTCTGTGGATTCGGCGGCCCTCCTCAAGCCCTCAGCGCCGTAGGAATCCAGCTGTATCGCCGAATTTGGAAGCGCAATATTGGTAACCGAGACGCTTGACGTGTCGATCGACCTTGCCATGCTCCGCGCAGATTCCCCCATTCCGGTAAACGACTTGAAGTAGCCGGCGAGATTCAGAACCAGGCGGGAATCATTGTCGCTACGGCGCTGGCTCGAGCCCTTCTTCAACTTGAAGACTTCGCGGGGGCTTGCGACTCTTTGAAGTTCCCGCTGGATTAATTCGTAGGAGGGACTTGAATCGCGACCATCGGAATCTGAAGGAACTCCGGCAACGTGACTATCTCGGAGCCACCTGGCCAGCTCGCCCAGACCCAGATTTATAGATTTCGTCATTCTCAGCAAACGGGCAGCGGGTAAAGAGGGACACTCGCCTGGAATTCTCCCGAAGCTCGAGTACATAAACCGCAGTTTCGAAATATGCTTCGGGCACCAAAAGCAATAACCTTCGAAGAGACTGATCTCGGGGCCCGTCAACTCATCCAGTTTCTCATTCCGTAGCCATTCTATGAATCCTTCCGAAACTGCCTTGGATTCAAGTTGACAGAACCTCTCCTGAAGGTCCGGCCTAAGAAAATAGATGTGAAGTGCTTTTTCGACGCCACATGCCGCTGCTTCAACAGCGTCTGCAGGACATGATTCCAGGCCGAGCTCGGAGATGCCATAACTGCGAATCCAGTTCCGGAACTCGTCCATATCGTCGCCACCAAACCATAAGCCTGGATATGCATCGATTACATCGCGCCGTTGTGCATTTTTGAGCTTATCAAGAAGATCTTTGACAAGATCAAGATAGTCAATATTCGAATCGAACCGCAAGATACTCTTGATCGATAACTCGTCAGCGCCACGCTGTTTCATCCAGGCATCGAGACCAGATTCGGCTGGATCTATACGTCGCGCGTCCGGAAACGCCCGCTCGACATCGGGGCGAAGGTTCAGAACAGCAACGTGCAAAGGCGTCAGCCTTGGGAACTGCGGGCAACCGGCAGGAGAGTTCAGCCAGGCACAAAACTCGTCTGGTTTCGCCATTGGATCGGGAAAACGCAGGCGCCGGGCCAGACACCACTGTATCAATCGTGAAATGAGTGCAATATTGATCTCAACGCCGTTTTTCAGGGTTGAGAAGGCGTAGGGATATCTTTCAGTATTCTCGAAATCGGCTTTGAACAGATCTGCTCGATAGTCGTCGCATAAATCACGCAACGCCGTCCCGCTGAGCAGCCGATGGCGCGTCTGGTGCTTGGAAAGAATATCCGGCGCATATGGCGAGTACCCGGAAAAATGAAAGAACGCCAACTCTTCTTCGTCTACCAGATAATGGCCGTCGGAATATGAGACCGTTCGTTCGTGAAGATTCCAATAAGCTACGTTATACCCGGGGGCCCGAACAACGCCGACAGACGTGAAAAATCCAGGTACGAGATCAATCCATTTCTGATCGACGAAAAGCCCGGATTCAAGATCGACTCGGCAGTCGCGATACAGTTTTCGCATCCACCAATCAAGCAGCAAGTCGGAATCCGCACCCTTAGTCAGTCCTATGAAGCCTAGGTTGTAGCAACCGCTTGCAACAATATCGTTGTCGGACGGCCGATGAGTATCGGGTTGCGGACGGCGCATATGCGGAATCAATGCAATTTGGCTGTCCGAGAGGGCTTCGAATACCGAATCAAGCGGCTTGTAGACCTTGATGTCCGGGTCGAGATAAACGATCTGATCAAAGCCCCGTTCGTCGAATAGCCAACGGAATGCATATGGCTTTACGGCCGTATTCAGCTCCATGATGGAATACTGGTACACGAATGACGAAAAATCCGGCAATCCCAGGTGCGCGATGGTCACCAGCTCGAATTGCTCTTCGCCAGGGTCGATATACTCATCGACCTCGTCCGCCAGAACGACGTAAAACGGCTCGTTGGGATGATGCCGATGCCAGCTGGCAGCCAGAACCCTGGCAAAACTTAGGTAGTTTTTCGAAACGATTGTGAATGCAGCTCTACGCACGCTGGTAAATCCTCAGGCTCAAAGTTTGATTCTTATTTCAGCTGCTCTCAGTCAGCGAAGCGTATCTGGACCGGCCATGCCTGACCTTACGCCGCCCTGAGCAAGGAGGGATCAGTTGCTGCCATTCCGCGCCCGAGCTTTGTTGACAATCGTTTCATGGCTGCCCGAGTTGCCCCAGATTTTTGCACTCGCAACTGGCTTGCAGGATGAAAGTTATATCAGCTATTTTACCATCAGCCGTGTCTTGGGAAAACCCTCGAAATTATGCGAAAGAGCAGAATAATTCGCCAGCATATGTCTCGCGGAGAGATTCCGTTGCTCGTGATATTTTTTGTCCGATGATGCCAATTTCGAGGCAGCTCTTCTGATAGTGTGTAGGCCGGTAGCAAAGGCTGGAATCCTGGGCGAACCCGGAAAAAGGGTGCGGCACTTTCATACTCGGTTATCAATCCTTCCGCTCGCCGAAAGGACCGCTGCCTTGAGCGCCGGCTTTGCTGGTGATCTGCAATGAAGGTTTAAGCCCTTTTTCGGTCTTTATTTGCGTCAGTTCCTTCCTCGCCCCCCCGCTGACCGGCACGAGGAACCCGCTTTTCGTAAATCGCCGTAGAGAAAGCCCCGGACCGAGAATAGGGTGCAGTACCGATGAACACCGGGCCCGGCAAATAACCGCCAATTTCATTAACGATTTCGAGTATCGGTGCTCAGGCCAGACACTGATACCGGGCCCTGATCACCCCGGAAACCGAGCATTGCTTCGATTTCCTCCAGTGGCGGTCACGGAAAGATGATGGTAGCCTCAAGGGAACTCAGGAATGCTGTTCGAACCAACCTTGCGGACTGAGATTTTAAGCCCGAATATGTTGCAATTTTGCGTACTGGACCACGGATTCACCTGTCGAGATTGTCATGACCTGCAACTTCAACTTTAATTTTTTCCGAATGTTTTTTCTTTTTTTCGCACTGAATGCGGTGTTGCCTAGGTTCGAACCGAGGCGGCGGATGTCATTGTATGGCGCAAACCGACACGGGCTCGCCGGTGCGGCCGGAGGCATGTGATCAGATTTCCACGTACCGATTCGCGCTGATGGGACCAAGACCTCAAATCATGATGAAAGCGATAGAGGGCTTGCGGTATGGGAATAAGCAAAGTGCGGTCGCGAGTTCCGCATCGCGGCCATCAGGATACCGCTGCTGATACCAGGGTGAATCGAACAGGGGGCTACCGGCAGCCTTTAACGCCCGGCGCTTCAAGCGGCGTCGGCGCACCAGATCGACAATGGAGAATCGTCGTGACATTCGATAAACCGCGTTCAGGGGCAGGCCAAGTTAATTTGAGGTCATGATAGCGCCGGCGGAGGCCGGCGCGGACATCGTAATCGGACGTCGCCGCAGTCTCGACTTACCGGGCGCGGAACGTCGCTCCATTCGGACGGCGGCAGTGCGAGATGTTGGGTGACTGTCGGCCTTTTTCTGGATTCCGAGCTACTGAATCGAGTTCAGCAAGAGCTTGTCCGAAATGACGGCTAGTCCTTGCACTAAGCGACGAAGCCGATTATTCAAAACCATCCGCGAAAATGAGACCTGCATCCTCTGCTACGACCACGACCGGGCCGGTCGCGTAGCGACTGACCGTGTTGAAGCCGTCGCTGACTTCCGCAAGCACAAAAAACTCGCCAGCGGGCGTCTGCGAACTGTTCCAGGTGAAAGAAGATGCCGCTGTAGCGTCCAGGTTCTCCGCAATCAGAACCTCATTGCCATTATCCGGATCGCGATCGGGATCCAGGTAGAGGCTTAGCGCCAGAGAATCGCTACCTTCGATATCGTCGACTTCCCAGCGTATCGCGAACAGCGGCGCGGCCGTATCCAGGGGGCGAATCCTCAGGTTGCGGAATACAATCTCCCGAGTGGCATCGACCTCATGCGGATCGAACCTGAGAACCGTGACATCTCCATTCCATTGCCCGATGACGCCGTCCCTGTCGGGCACGTTCCGCATGTCGCCAAGCACATAGGTATTGAATCCCCGACGGACCCGGATATCGTCGGTTACGGTGTCAGGCGTGGGGTCGACGCCCGTCGACGTTCCCCAATGAATGCGCGCCACAGATCCGATCTGGTCGGGCAGGATCTCCAGTTGATATTCATAGCTCAACATCCGGTAGATGCTCGTGTCGATTGGCACCGGCGTGGCGAAAGTGATCCTCGGGTCTCCCGGCGACACGCCGCCGTCGGGCGCATCGGCCACAAGTTCGCCGCCGAGAAACGCAATACTTTCCAGATTCGTCTGCGCAGTGTTGCCGGTAAGAATGTCTCCGGAATCCATCAGGCCCCAGGCGTTGCCGAGCACATCGAGGGCATAGTCCCGGGATTCGTCACCCCGGCGATCCGGCTCCGTCAGGTGGAATTCCGGTGCAGCGTTGACCAAAAACCGCCCCTGCGAGGTAGCCGAAACTCCATCGCTCGCGATGCGAATCGCGTAAGCACCCGGCGCCAATCTGGCGAGGTCGACGGTGGCCGAGCCCGCCGTTGCCGGAATCCCCTCGGCCAACAGCAGTTCGGCGCCATCTTCATCGACGGCGCTAATGGAGACTTCGCTGCCGTTGGCAAGACCCGAGGCGGTCCATTGCACGCCGGCCTCGGTTTCGGGGGCGTCAGCCAGTGCCGGGTCGCCACTCAAGCGGGCCCAATCGATTTCGAAGTCGATGCCTTCATTCGGCACGGGATCGTAGCGAAAGCCGATCGCTTCGTCCTGTCCGTCCCACGTCAATTGACTGCCTGCAGGTACATCCTGCAGCATATCGAAACTGAGGATGCGCCAGCCACCGGGCTCGATTCGCCCGAAGTCCGTTCTGCCGAAAGGCTCGTTGGCATCGGCGCTGGTCTGGAAGAAAACCATGCTGCCCTGGTTATTTTCGGTGTTGAGCGTTCGAATCTTGACCGTGAAGTGACGATAAACACCGGTTTGTATGGGGTGGATACGCCCATTGCTCAGACCGACGCCGGCCACCGGCCCGGGCGAGACGAGAATCAGGTTGGGGTCGGGATTCTCATTGTCATTGCACGCCGATGTGCTCGTTGCGAAGTAGCTGCCGTTTTCGAAAGATTCGTTGGTTACGCAGCGGTTGCGGCTGACGACCAGATCGCAAGTAAATCGTCCGTCCCAGAGCGGATCGCCGGGAAAGCCTGAAAAACCGTTCCAATCCGGGCACTGCATGTCCCACCGGTTGCCCAGCTCCCACGTGGCATAGCTACGGCCTTCCGGCACTCGAATGTCGTCGGCCGGTTCCGTGACCTGGATGCTCTGTGCCTGCGCGCACTCGACGCAGATCGCGAGCAGTGCCGCAATCGCCAGGCGTCGCCGGGAAAAATATCCTCGTGATACGACCGACCGCGCTGATTGTAAGTTCATGTTCTCAAGTCCGCGCTTCGCTTGCTCAACAACGCTATCATGGCGTAATCGCTGGCATAAATACGCTTGATTCTTTCCACAGCAGGCCCTGCATTCTGGAGCGCTTCCTTCGGCCAGTTATCCACATCGCCAGATCGCAGGCACTGGCGCCAGATTTCCGGGTCCGAATTTCCTTTTCCGGCATGATTCGAAGCGTGGCGCCGGGCCGCCCGACTGATGGCCTGGTTTCCATGACTACGATCGGCCGCAGCATCGCGTCCCTGGAGCGAATCGATCCGTTCCAGTGCCACAGACAGGTCCTGTTCGTCGACATTGATCAAGAAAACCTTTCGATAGGGAAGCTTGTCCAGCGAGTGCGCCTGAGACCTGTGATGGATGTTGCAATGATGAAGGTCGATCCGCTCGAGATAGTCGATGAACGTCTCAAAGGAATAGCCCGCCAAGTGATCAATGTCACGTCCCAGCCTCCTGCTCATCGGCTGGTTCTCATATCCGTGCTTTAGCGCATGGCGATAGGACGATACGCAACGTTTTACCGGATCGCGCACCACTTTGACAAGCGTCCACTTTTCAGTGCCGTCGCGAAGGATTTGATCCTTCGCCTTCTGGTAACAATCGTGGGCGTAATATTTTTCCTCTCGGTAACGGTGAAGCCAGGAATGATGCGCCTCGGCCTCTTCCAGAAGGCCGATACGGGCCAGGTGCCAGACCAGGACGTGGGTGCAGGCAGATTTCGCCGCCCAGGAAATCGCAGTGCAATGAGTCGAATCCAAAAGTGGACGGGGAGCCTGCAGCAATCGACTACTTAGCGGCGGCGCTCGACCCGCAATTTTCTTATTTCTCAAGGAAAACATAGAATTAAGCTTTAAGAGAAAGGATCATTCCGTCCCACACTAACTGCCTGGAGATTATACTTGATGCGGAATCCTGTGGAATCAGCGTAATGCAATCGCAACCGGCCGCCGCATCACGGCAAAAGCACGAAAATACCGCGAATCCGGGTACGACCAGTGCCGTAACAGCCGATAGAGACTGCAATCTGCAGCCCATGCTATTCGTGCATCTTCCCAAAACCGCCGGAACCAGCCTGCGCGTTGGCGTTGCCGCATTTCTCGGAGCCGACCGCATGGCCCTGGATTACGGCCCCAAGCAGAAAGCGACCAGCAAACTGGTGCGCCGGTGGTTATACGAGGAAAGAAAACCGGGCCAATTCCGGGCGGCGTTCGACCGAAAGGGGCTCAAGTTCCTTTCCGGCCACATCGCCCTTTCAGACTACGTCGGATGGTTCGATCTAGACAATATCGCGGTATTTCTACGAGAGCCGGTCCAGCGGGTGATTTCCGAGTATCAACACTATGTGCGGCATTACGGCTACGGTCGGTCCATAGAAGAATTCATGGATACCCCTGCTTTCCAGAACAAGCAGGCACGCGCGCTGGCGGGAATCGAGCCAGCCGACCTTGGGGTTGTCGGGATTACCGAGCGATATGAAGAGTCCTTGCAGCGTCTGAATGAGCATTTCGGCTGGGAGATTCCGTCGCGTCGCGAGAACCTGGGACGCGATGCAAGTCTCGGCGACTACAATGTGACCAGTACTCTCCGCAAGCGCATCAGCCAGGCAAACGCACAGGATATCGAGCTGTACGACCGGGCCTGTGAGATTTTTGATCAACCGGCTGATTCCCCGCCCTTCAGCGCTGCACCCGCAATAGGTTCGTTCCGGGTCGAGTCGGGCACGCGGATTCGCGGCTGGGCCTGCCGAATAGGAAGCGAAAAAGCCACTTCTGTTCGGATCGAAATCAACGGCCTGGAGATTGCCGTTCTGAGAGCCCATCTTTTCAGGCGCGATGTTCAACAGCGCGGCTTGAAGCGCTCGGGCTGCGCCGGCTTCGAGTTCGAGCTTCCTCAGCTCAAGAATGGTGACGAGATTCGTTGCACCGAGCTCGACGGCGGCACGCAGCTGAATAACAGCCCGACGCGATTTACCGAAGCAGACGGGATTTAAGCCCTGCCGGGCAGAGATCAGCGCGGCACAAAGACTTCTGAATGGCTCGCGAAGTTCGGGTTGAAGTAAGCGTCGGTCCCGGCCAGTGTCAGGGCATGCCGAAACTGCATGTAGCCGACTTCAAGGGCGAAACGTTTTTGCTTTTCCTCAGAATCCTCGTACCCGCGCGATATAGATTCGTGGTGATAAAGCACGGCGGCCGGCTCGTAAATGTTGAGCAGGCCGATCTCGCGCAGACGGATGCAGAAATCGATGTCGTTGAATGCGACTGACAGATAACGTTCCTCGAGACCGCCGAGTTCCTCGTAAAGCACCTTTTTCACCATCAGGCAGGCGCCTGTGACGGCGCTCACGTTCTGGGTGAGGTGCGGACGCGAGAAGTAGCCGTTGGCGTCGTTGGCAACGAACTTGTGCGAGTGCCCGGCCACGCCACCGATTCCAAGGATGGCGCCGGCGTGCTGGATGCGGTTGTCCGGATACAGCAGCTTGGCGCCGATCGCGCCGACCTCTTCGCGCTGGGAGTGCGCCAACATGGCGCCGAGCCATCCAGGCGAAATCACCTCGGTGTCGTTGTTCAGCAGCAGCAGGTGCTCGCCGGTTGCAAGCTCGGCGCCGAAATTATTGATGGCCGAGAAGTTGAACGGTTCATCGAAGGTCTCGAAGCGAACGCGCGAATCGAGATCCGACAGTCTACGCATTACGTCCAGAGTGGCCGGTTGCGCGCTCTGATTGTCCAGCCCGATGATTTCGTAGTGCTCGTATTCGGTCTTGTCCAGGATCGAGCGAATGCACTGCTCCAGAAGTTTCGGCTGGTCGCGGAACGGGATCAGGATGCTGACCATGGGCGATCCGGAAACTGCGCGCTTGACGCGGTAAGTGCCCGGGCGGTCGCCCTTCTCGGAAATTCCGGCAATTTCGCGCCGGGCCAGCGCCTGCTCCACGACCCTGCGCCCGGCTTCCCACGGATACGACTTTTCTCCGAATCCGCTCGCCGTGGAGCCTTCCGCCGCGCGCCAGTGGTATAGCACCATGGGCACATGGACGATTTCGTTGGCCTGCTCGGTGCAACGGAGTAGCAGATCGTGGTCCTGCGAGCCGTCGAATTCGGAATTCAGCCCCCCGACCCGGTCGATCAGTTCGCGCCGGATCACGGTCAGGTGCGAGATGTAGTTCTGCGCCAGTAGCAGTTCCGGCGACCAGGCCGGTTTGTAATGCGGGTCGAATCTTTGCTCGCCGGCCTCGTCGATCTTGTCCTCGTCGGTGTAGACGACGTCGGCGTCGGTGTGCTCGATCGCGCGCACGACCTGCAGCAATGCGTCGGGCTCAAGCAGGTCGTCGTGGTCGACGAAAGCGATGTAGTCGCCATCGGCCTCGGCGATGCCGGTATTGGTCGCGGCGGAAATGCCGCCGCCAGTTTCGCGGCGCAGGACCCGAATCTTCGGGTCGGTTTGCACCTCGACAAGCGCATCCCGCGTTTCGGAACGGGTCGAGGCGTCGTCGACCAACACCAGTCGCCAGTGCGGGTAGAACTGCGCCCGGATCGATTCGACCAGCGCCGACAACCATTCCGGCCTGGTGTTGTGGACGGGGACGACGACGCTGACCAATGGCTGGGCACCCCAACGATCGAGCTGGGCGTTCAGTTTCGTGAGCGTCTCCGGCGCCAGGTTCCAGTGCGCGGGACGCGGTGGAGGCGCGGTCGGAAAGCGACGTGGTCGCGTCTCCGACAGCCGGAAATGCTTGCCCAGCACCAGATCGTCCGGCTTGGGCGCACGGTCCAGGTCGGGCATTTCGGCGATTTCCTTCAGCTCGCCGATCAGACGCTGCATATCGGTTTCGGCGCTTGAGGCAGGTATGCGCATGCCGAATCGCCGCAGCAGGTTTGCAAGCCGCTGTCCGGTGCGCCACGACACGGAGGCGAACACGCCCCTGGAAATGGTATCGAGGTTGCGAACGGCCGTCTGCAGGCCGGCCAGTCGACGAAGCATCTCGGCACCGTCGCGATCTGAATCTGCCCGATCGGAGTCGTCGGATTTGCGCGTGGGATCAGGCATCGTCATTTATTGTGTGGGAGCGAATTCCGATTCGCGATTTCACGGCGCTTGTTCGCGGCCTGGAGACCGCTCCTACGGACATCAAGGTCCAACTAAACCACGGAAAATTCCTGGCCATCGGCTCAACCCGCCTTCTGCGCGCTGGCTTCGCGCTGGGTCGCGGCGCGCTGTTTCTGCGATTCCTGGTAAGCGGATGTAATTGTTTTCACGTCGCCTTCGGCCGCCACTTTACCGCCCTCGAGCAAGATGCCCCGCTTGCAAAGCTTCCCGACCTGCTGGATGTTGTGCGAGACGAATACGAAGGTCAGGCCGGACTGTAGTTTCTCTGTCATCAGCGCCGAGGCCTTCTGCTTGAACTCGTCGTCACCTGCCGAAAACGCTTCATCGATTAACAAAACGGCCGGGTCGTAGTAGAAAGATGCGGCGAAACCGAGTCGGCCGGTCATGCCGGACGAATAACTGGCGATCGGATCTTCAAACGCATCGCCCAGCCCGGAAAGCTTCTTGATGTCTTCAATGCGCTTAAGCACCTCCTGCTTGCGGCGCCCCTGTAGCAAGCCTGCCATTATCGCGTTCTCGCGTCCGCTCAGGTGCTGGACGAAACCGAGATTGATCGTCAGCAGCGATGCAGCGCCGAGGGTATTGACCACCCTGCCTTCGTCCGGCGCAAAAACACCGCTGAGTACGCGGAGCAGCGTGCTCTTGCCCGAGCCGTTTCGCCCAACCACGGCGAAGGAATCCCCCTGCTCGACCCTGAAGCTGACCCCACGCAGCGCCCACTTGTCCCGGCGTGCGAACATGCCCTTGCGCAGACTGTAGCGCACGCCCACATTTTCTGCGATCAATGCACCCATCAGACCGCTTGCAGCGCTTTCGCGTAGACAACGTTGAGCGAGCGCATCAGCCAGATTCCGGCGGCCATCAATATCAGGCCGAGCGCGAATACGGCGAGCAACGGCAGCCACTCCGGCATCTCTCCATGCAGCACCACGGCGCGATAGGCCTGAATTACGTGGACCATCGGATTCAAATCGAAAACCCACTGAAATTTTTCCGGCATGTCGTCAACGTCATAGAAGATGCCCGAAAGAAAAAACATCAGCATGAGCAGATGCGATATCAGGTTCTTCAGGTCCGGCAGCAACGGCACGAGAGCCGCCGTCACGTAAGCCACGCCGCAGATTAATGTCAGTTGCACTATAAGTAACAAAGGCAACTGCAAGTAATACCATGTCAGCGGCATTCCCGAATACATCAGGAACGCGATCAGCACTGAAAAGGCGATGGCGAACTTGAATGCGTTGCCCGCGATCATCGTGGCCGGGAATACCCATTTTTCAATGTCTAGCCGCAGCACCAGATTGCGATTCTGCATGATCGCACCACTGGAAAAATTGACCGATGTCGCGAACCAGCGCCAGATAATGATGCCGATCAGAAGA
>Ga0102926_1000716_pt1 | contig 19604 bp, 21 predicted proteins | sample SalPonR1_A_D2_MG_FD_78173 | JGI IMG/M metagenome (GOLD analysis project Ga0102926, IMG submission 78173) | Salt pond soil microbial communities from South San Francisco under conditions of wetland restoration - Salt Pond MetaG R1_A_D2_MG | ecosystem: Environmental > Aquatic > Marine > Intertidal...
AATAGATTCACAACTTTATAAATTTAATAATTCAACTCATCTAAGTGATTTTTCATCTCATCTAGAATAAAACGAGTATGTTTTTTACCTGAATAAGTCATATGCAATTTATTCTTTGCCCTTGAGATTGCTACGTAAAAAAGCCTTCTTTCCTCTTCTAAGTCTTCAATATTATTAATAGAACGACCAGAAGGAATCATCCCCTCTGCTACTGATATTAAAAATACCGTATTCCACTCTAATCCCTTAGCAGAATGAATGGTTGACAAAACAAGACTTTTTCCTTGTTTTTCCTTAGGATTTAAACCAATCTGACTTGACTCTATTGGGTCAAGGGTAAGATCTGATAAAAAACTTTTTAAACTTTTATATCTTTTACTAATATTTAAAAGCGATTTAAAATCATCTTGCCTTTTATGAAAGTCATCATATTTTGACTTAAAATAAGGTTTATAAAAATCTATAATTATTTCAATCTTTTTGAAAATACTTTTTTCTTGATCTGCCCTTTCTAGGGTATTTTTTAATTTTTCCAGGTCTTTAAAATACTTTTTAGAATTAAAATTATTACTTAAAAGACCTGCTAAATTTTTTTCTTTTTCAATGATTTCAAAAATTAATTTTTGAGCAGTTTTTCTACCAATTCCCTGAATAAGGGAAAGAAGCCTATTCCAGCTTACTGCATCAAGCCAATTTTGAACAACTTTTAAAAAAGATAGAATATCTTTAATGTGAGCAGCTTCTACAAATTTAAATCCCCCATATTTTTCAAAAGGAATTTTTCTTCTTGCTAATTCTACCTCTAGGTCATTGGAATGCCAGCCATTTCTAAAAAGTACAGCAATGTTATCTAAATCTATTTGATGATTATTAATTAAATCTAGTATTTTATCTACTACAAAACTAGATTGATGGTTTTCGTTATATGTTTCTACAAAAAATGGCTTTTCTCCTTTCTTTTTTTTAGTAAAAAGAGTTTTTGAAAATTTTTCTTCAGCTTGTTTAATAATTTCATTGGTTAAATTTAAAATAGGTTGAGTGCTTCTATAGTTTTGCTCCAAAGTAATTATTTTAGTATTTGGAAAAATCTTAGGGAAATCCATAATATTTCTAAAATTAGCCCCTCTAAAAGAATAAATACTTTGGGAATCATCCCCTACAACACAAATATTTTTATGTTTAAGACTTAAAAGCTTTATAATCTCCCCTTGAACATAATTTGTATCTTGATATTCATCTACCATTATGAACCTATAAAAACGTGATAATTTTTCAGATATTCTTTTATTTTCTTGTAATAATTTTTTAAAATAAATTAATAGGTCGTCAAAGTCCATTATATTTCTTTCAATTTTATACTCCTGATATTTTTTGGCAATTATCTTAAAAAGATTAGCATATTCAAGAAAGTGAGGATACTCTGATTCTAAAACCTTATTAATAGACTCATTTTTATTAACACTTTTGCTAATTACATTTTGAATAGTATTTTTTTTAGGTATTTTTAAATCCCTACCTAAATTAAAATCTGCTTTAGTCCTAAATAAAGCTATGATATCTTGAGCATCACTTCTATCAGCTATAGTAAAGTTATTTTTAAAGCCCACTAAATTTGCATATTGCCTTAAAACTTTATTAGCAAAACTATGAAAAGTCCCCCCAGAAACCTTATCACATCTTTTATCTAAAATTTTAGAAGCTCGTCCCACCATTTCACTAGCCGCCTTTCTAGTAAAAGTCAAAAGTAAAATTCTTTTAGGGGGAACTCCCTTTTCTACAAGCCGAGCCACTCTATAAATCAAAGTTCTTGTTTTTCCTGAACCAGCTCCAGCTATAATTAAGACTGGCCCTTTTAAGCTTTGAACAGCTTTAAGCTGAGAAGGGTTTAATTCTTTTTTATAATCAATTTTTTTCTCCTTATTTATAATTTGTTTTTTATTTTCCATATTATTTTTATAATAACATATTTAAAAAAATATAAAAAAGCCCATACTTTTTAGTACGGGCTTATTTTTTAAGCTAAATTGACAATAATTTTTTAGCCAACCTCTTTGCCTTGTCAGGCACGGGATTAACTGTCTTGTCGTCTACATAAAGGGTAGCTGCCATCTTCTTTTTTGAAATAGCCTGAAAGGGCACTTTGTGCCTTTCTAGCCACTCCAGGCTAGCTGGGATAAGATTTTCTTGCCTAGCAGTCCAAAGGACTATAAAAAGATCCTTAGAAGATATAAGATTATGAATCAATTTGCTTGGTTTTGCATTTTTACATTGATCTTCATTCCAGCAAACTTCTTGAGTTAAGGTACCATCCATATCAACTGCCACAACTGGCTTTTCTTGAAAGTCTGGCATGTCAGGATTTAAAGACAAGCTGTCATAATTAACATTATTGATCCTTAACCATTTTAACACAACAGGAACATACTGCTTTGGGCAATTACAACGAATCACCAAGTATTTCCCTCTAATATGGTTAATTTTATAACGCCAATCAGTATAAATTTTGCAATCTAGCAAATTCTTATAAGACCAGGTTAAATCATTAACCAAAAGATCTAAATCATAGGCTAAAATTTTTGCCATTTTTTCCTCCTTTGTTTTTTTGTAAAAATCAATTTATTTAAAAACTTAATTTACTTTGTTTTTGAATATTTTTCTTTCCCTCTCCCATAACCTCTTTAGCAGAATTTCTATAAGCACAATAATCACAATCTTTAGAACTTTCAGGAATTTCTTGAGAATTAAGACAATTATATATTTCTTTTAATTGAGGCTCTATCCAAGTTGTATTACCCCTATAATCTATTAAGGTAACTTCAAATTCCAATCTTCCATCAAAAGCTTTTTTATCAGTTATTCCATTACAATAAACAAAATATCCAATATCAGAAACCTTATAACCGTTTTGTCTTAAAAGCCATTGATAAACCTCCATTTGCCTTTTATAAGAATCATGCCAATCTTGATCCAATTTAGTAATTTTTCCACTTTTACTGGTTGATTTATAATCTACAATAATATACTCCCCTTTTGAATTTTTCCATAAATCATCAATGGCCCCAAAAATAACAAAATTAGTTTTTTTGTGATGAAATCGTATTCCTTTAAAATTGTTGCGATAATCTTCCATGTTTTCATCTTGAGCAGGAATGGCATCAATACCATATTTTTCCATTAAGGGATGTTTTGTACCATTCACTCTTTTAACATCAAACTCTTTTTTTAAAAGCCTATCTACGGCAGAGTTTAAAGAATAGGGATAAAAGGGGGGCCTTTTAACGCCCAACTTTCTATCTAAATAAAAACATCTAGGACAATCTACATAAAGATCAATCTTAGAACGACTAAGGGGAAATTTCATGCCGGGTTTATAAAGATTACTTGTTCGTTTTGAATTATAATACTTAGACATATGCTTTAATAATAATAAATTTTTGCCTTAATGTCAAGACATTTAAAACTAAAAATCCACCTAGCTAAAAGATTTCACTAAATGGATTTTTATCTTTAAGATAAAATAATGTTTTTTATTTATCTTTATGATTTAAAAGGTTTACTTTATCCTGATTCTCCTCTTTTAAAGAATCTGGTTTAACTTTTCTGGGTTTTAAAAAATAAATAACCAAAAAGGCAGATAAAAATATACCTAGAATATAAAATATTCTATTATTACTATAATTTGTACTTGATTCTTCTATTAATTTATCAATATCCATCCAAACACCATTCCCCTTACCATCTACATCTGTTAAAACCTTATTTTTACCAGGGTTATTAGTAATTTGAATATTTTTAATTTCAATACTTTTACCAACAATCTTACTACCTACCTTTAATTGAGCCATTTCTTTTTCTTCTACTTCGCCCTTATCTGTTTTATCAAATATTGGAGTTGTTACAAAAATACTTCTTGGTATTACCCCAGCATAGAAAAGTATTAATATAATTGCAGCCAACATTGTTATAATAGTAATTATTTTTTTTATCATAAATTTTTTTTATTATGTTTATATATTAGCACAAGTTAAAAATGTTCTCAATAACTCAAATCAGGCAAATTTTATGATCAAAATTAGGGTCTGGTATAACAAAAAAGGGGTTTAATTTTAATTTTCTATTAAAATGTCTTTAAAGAAAAATTAAACCAGAGATAGCGGTTAAAAAATCATTTTAAAAAACAAGAAAGAGCCGCTAATAATTACTAGACCATTATTTTTACATCAAAAATATATATCTTACCCCTATAACAACCCTAGAAAGGATAACCCTTCACTACTATAAAACTTGTAAATAAATTAAAACCGCTAAGATTATTAAACCAATCGAAGCTATTTCTTTAACATGATTTAAGCGACTGATTTTTTCACTAAAATATATAACAACAAAAAGCTGAATAAAGGTAGAAACAAAAATCCCAAAGACTATAAATAAAACATTAATAAGTGACGTCAAAAACAAAGGAGCTAAAACTATTAAATCATCTAAAAGGGTTATTAAGGAAAATATAAATCCAACAAAAGTCAATTTTAGAAAATTGTTTGTTTTGTGTACCTTTTTAATAATTTTCTTTTTTTTATCTTTAACCCTTTCATCTTTCTTTTTCCCAAATAAGTCAAAAAATACTACAAAAGCTAATATAACAATTAATAAAGAAGTGAAAATATGGATATTTTTTAAGCCCTCTAATAATCCAGCCAATAAATAAGCTATAATGACTGTTATAAAAACTGCGATTAAATTACCAAAACAAAAAGCTATTCTGCCTTTCTTGTCCTTAGCAAAGTGGGCAATGATTGGTATTCTAGCTGCCATATCATCAAAACTAGCAAAGAACTTTGCAAAAAATCCAGCAATTATATATTTTAAAAAAAATCCTGAAAACATCTTTGTTGTCTTAGTCTTTAATTAAAAAAATGACAACTATTTAAAATTGCCATCGCTATTTTATAATATTAATAATTTTAATTTAAAAAATTTTATATTTTTCATTAAATTAAGACATTGTTGCCTTTAAATCAATAATTTTTTATATTTTAGATTTCTTCTAATAAGGGAAACTTAATTATAAAATTTACGCCTTTTTCCGTGTTTTCTGCCCAAATCTTACCACCACCATCTTCAATATGTTCTTTTACCAAAGTTAATCCCAGGCCAGTGTTCCCGGTTTTTTTATCCTTAAAGCCTTTTTTAAATATTTTTTCTTCAATCCCCTTTTTTAATTTAGTACCATTATTTTCTATTTCCAGTAAAATAAATTCGTCATCCTGTTTTTTAATTTTAATTTTTATTTCTGTGGCCTGTCCATGACGAATGGCATTGGCAACAATATTATCTAACATTGAATAAAAAGAAAAATGAGTCTTAACATAACTTTGGCCATAATAATCTTTTTCAATTTCAACATTTAAGTCATCGTGGTCTTCTTGGATACGCTGGGCTATTTTCTTAATATTTTGAAGCATAAACTCCCCAGAAGAAATACTCTCTGTTAAATCTTCTACCCCTTTTAAAAGATTTTTTATTTGATTGACCTGCCTTTTCATTTCTTTAAAAATAAATTCTTGATCACAGCCCTCTAGTCCAAGAAGGTTAATCCCTGAATATAAGGTTGATAGTTTATTGCCAATATCATGACGAAAAATAGAGAGAATAATTTTTTGAGAATTTTCTATTTCTTTTTCATTCTTATCTTCCCCTGTTTTTTTCTCAACCCCTCCCTCTTCATCGTGTTCTTCTTTTTTCTCAGAAAAAGTTGAACCAACTTTAGTTCTTTGAATAAAATTAATAGTATTTAAAATTTCGTCATTTAATTCTTTTAAAAAATCTTCTTGAGGAGTTTCAGTAGAGTATTTTAAAATCTTATCTTCTATCTTTTTTATAATTCTTTTGGTTTTTTGGCTTGCAAAATTAATTAACTCTTGCCTAGTTTCTAATTGGGGGTCTTTTTCTTTTTTCTTTAATAAATTTTCGTGATTATTTTCTAATGAATCCATTTTTATTTTTTAATAATTAATTAAAACTACACAAGTCGTTTTATTATCTTAATTTTTTCTTTAAATATTTTCCTCTAGATTTTATTTTTAATAAAATGTCTTCTTAATTGACCACAGCCAGCCTTAATATCAGTTCCCTTAGAAATAAAGCGGCAAGTTTTTATTCCCCGAGAATGAAGAGCTTCCTCAAAAAGTTCAAACTTGGTTATTTTAGAAGGCTTTAAGCCCCCACAATTACCATTAAGACTACTCAATTTAACAACAAAGGGATAGGGTTTTATTAGTTCCGCTAATTCAAGAGCGTTTTTAAAAGAGTCATTTAAGTCTTTAATTAAAATATAATTAACTTTCATTGAATCCTTTTTGGTTTTAGCAAAAAAGTTTAAGGCCTCTAGTCCGGGCTTAATTGGTTTGGCAGAGGGAAGTATTTTTTTTCGCAAACTATCATTGGACGCATGCAATGAAAGGTGTAATTTTAAGGTAATCCCAATGTCCTCCTTAGCTAATTTTTTTATTAAATCTGGTCTAGTACCTAAGGTAGAAATAGTTGCTCGTGAATTAGGAAAACTTTTAGCTAAATTTTTAATACTTTTTAATACGTTTTCATAATTTAGAAAAGGCTCCCCCATTCCCATATATGATAATAGAATTTTTTTATTCTGTAATCGATTTTCTTTTTTTAAAAAAAATATGATATTCTTGACTTGATTTTCTATTTCTTGGACAGTTAAATTGCGAAAAAAAGCTTGCTCAGCATGTAAAGAATCAATTGGCTCGGCAGTAGCACAAAAAATACAACCCATAGAGCAACCAATTTGGCAAGAAATGCAAATTATTTCTTCATCCAAGTCGTAATAACCCGTTTCAATAATATGACCATCTTTAGTTTGTTGTAAAAACTTAATGCTTTTTTTATCCTTTGATTCTAAAAATTTTAGCAATTTCATTTTTTTTATTTATATAACTCAAAACCAATCATTTACTAAATTATAAAATAGAATAGGTATTATTTCAAGTGCAAACATAAAAAACCGAGAAGAGTTTGTGTTTTATTTTATACTACTGTTAAATTAATAAATTAAAATTAAATAAATAAAAAGGGCCAAATATATTGACCCTTATTTTTTTAATTCAAATCAAGAGACATGTTTCTCTTGATTGTTTTTTCTGGCACTCGAAACCAGAATTCCTCACCCGTAAAGCGAGAGAGAAATGGGTATAACAGTATTTTATTCACGCCTGTTTTCTTTAACGATCTTAAAATTTTTCTTTTCTCTAAAATTCCCTTGTCTCTTTTTTCTTCCAAAATCTTAACTTTTTTATCAGAAGCAAGAAACTTAGAAAATGAGATAGTCCCGTCTTTTTCTTGAATATAGCAGAAATAATAAAATTCATCCTTAATACTACCGCATCCTAGAAAAAAACGACCATTAAGATTATTTCCCTGATCTGATATAGCAACAAGCTCTTGTTTTGATACTACCCTATATTCATCAGTGCAGTCTGAAAAACCATAAATGAAAACACCCAGAACAAATGTACCAATAAGGGCAATAATTCCTGAAACAAAACATGCGAAAAAGTTAGGCCAATCTCTTTTTTTGAGAATAACCAATGAGCCCAGAAAAAAAACAAAAAATAGTAACATAGAATCCCCCTTTTTTATTTCAAAGATCTATCAATTTATTGTTTTTAAAATAGCACATTTTTGGTTTTTTGTCAAGATAAATAAAAAATTAAAAGGCCTTCTTAAGCCTTTTAATCATTGGCTCCGAGGGCGGGATTCGAACCCGCGACAAGCTGATTAACAGTCAGCTGCTCTACCACTGAGCTACCTCGGAATATTATTTTTTATTATAAACAATTAAATTTTAAAAATCAAGTCCTAATTATTTATAATCTTTAATCTTCTTAACACTATCAAGCTGCTTAATTCTTTCAATGGCCCTTGCTTCAATTTGCCTAATTCTTTCTCGAGTTACACCAAAAACCTCTCCCACCTCTTCTAAGGTATGAGCTACACCATCAGAAAGTCCAAAACGAATATCTAATATCTTTTGCTCCCTTGGAGAAAGATCTTTTATAACTTTTTCCATATAAGTTTTTAAAGATTTTAAAGCAGCCACCCTATCAGGGGATATTGTTTTAACATCTTCTAATAAGTCTCCTATCTCAGTTTCCTGATCATCATCTTCCCCGCCTACTGTGGTTTCTAAAGATATTACATCTTGAGAAATCTTTCTTAAATGACGAGCCTTATCTAAATCAATATTGAGTTCAGCTGCCAATTCACCAGAAGTTGGTTTTCTTTCTAATTGTTTGGAAAGAAAACGATTTGCCTTTTTAAACTTACCCAATACCTCAACTACATGAACTGGAATTCTAATAGTTCTAGATTGATCAGCTAAAGCTCTTATAATGCCCTGTCTAATCCACCAATGAGCATAAGTAGAAAATTTATAACCCTTTTTCCAATCATATTTTTCAACCGCTCTAAAAAGGCCAACATTACCCTCTTGTATTAAGTCTAAAAAACCAAGACCATAGCCTGAAAATTTCTTAGCAATGCTAACCACTAATCTCAAATTAGCCTCAATAAGCTTTTTAGAAGCCTGATTATCTCCGGCATCCTTTTTTTTGGCTAATTCTTTTTCTTCTTCAGAAGATAAAAGTGGTACCCGACCAATCTCTTTTAAATACATTTGAATAGAGTCAGCTGATAATTTACTAAGATCAAACAAAAGCTTAATCTCCTCTTCTTTGGGATCATCTAATAAACTATCACTAGATTCTTTAATATTTATCCCGCTTTTTTCAAGTTTATCTAAAAATTCTATATAGTCTTTTAAATATTTTTCTACTCTAACAAAAGTATAAAGAAGCTCTTCTTCTGTAACAAAACCCCTTTGACGCCCTTTAAACATCAAGCCTTGAGCTTTTTTTTCTGGAAATTTTATAATTTTAGGCATAGATTAGTTTAATTATTACTTTGCTTGAACAATCTATTAATTTGTTCTAATAATTTATTTATTTTTTCTTTATTGTCTTGCTCTTCTGCTTGTTTTAATTTTTGAACTAATTCTTGCATTTTATTTTTTAAATACTTTCTTTTTAAGCAACTATAAAGTTGCTGAAATTCTTTATTGGCCCGCTCTTTGTCAAATTCAGCAAACTCTTTTTCTCCTAAAAAGCTAATGCCATCAATATATTTTTCAAGCTTTTTATCATTAATAGATTTTTTCAAAGAATTTAGAGTAATTTGTTTATCTTTCTTTAAAAACTTATTTTTTAAAATTTTAATAACTTGTCTAACCCTATCTTCTAAAAACATTTCTAAAATAGTTTTTTCCAAATAGGCTTTACCTTCTTGAGGATAAAGTAAAAGTAATCCTAAAAAATTTTCTGCTATTTTTTCTGGTGAAGTGCGTTGAATATTATCTTGACTTTTAGGACGAACTTTTCTTGGTGTTGTTTTTTGACTTTGAAGGGCATCTCTAAGATAAACCTCAGAAAGATCTAACTTATCGCTTAATTTCTTAATCCACAATCCCTTTTCTACTGGATCGCCCAGCTTGGCAATTTCTGGTAAAAAAACCTTAGTAGCCTTTTTCTTGTCTTCAGTGCTAGATAAATCCCTGTTCTTAAATGCTAGATTAAAATAATATTCCATTATTGGTAAAGGATTTTTAGTTGCCTTTTCCCAATCTTTAATATTTTTGTTAATCATATCAGCTGGATCTTTTCCGTGTTTTAATTTTAAAACTGAAACATTCATAGACTCTTTTAAAAGCAAATCTATGCTTCTTTTTGTGGCGGCTTGACCAGCAGTATCAAGATCAAAGGCTAAATCTACATTTTCAGTAAAGCGCTTAATAATATTAATTTGCTTTTTGGTGAGAGCAGTTCCTGAGGTACAGATTGTATTTTTAGTACCAGCTTGATGAGCTGTTAAAACATCCATATTTCCCTCAACTAAGATAACTTTGTCTTTCTTTTTAATAGCTGTTTTAGCTTTATCTAAACCAAAAAGAACTTTACTCTTATTATATATATCAGTTTCAGGTGTATTTATATATTTGGGAATTTTTTTACTTTCTTGATCTGGCATTATTCTGCCAGTAAAACCAACTGATTGGCCATAAAGGTCAAATATAGGAAACATGATCCTATTTCTAAATCTATCATAATAACCATTCTTATCTTTTCTTTTTACTATAAGACCTGTTTTCTCAATGTTTTCTATTTTGTAATTTTTATTTTTTAAAAAATTTAAAATAGTATCCCACTTATCAGGAACGTAACCTAATTTAAATTGAGAAATAATTTTTTCATTTAATCCCCTATTTTTTAAATAGTCTCTAGCCTTTTTGGCTCCTTTAGAATCAAGAAGTATTTTATGATAAAATTTAGTAGCTAGATTAGATATATTATAAAGGGCGGTTTTTTGGCTTTTAAACTCCTTGTCATTGTAATTAACTTTAACCCCAGCTCTTTTAGCTAAAATCCTTAAGGCCTCAGGAAAATCAATTCCTTCTATTTCTTGGACAAATCCAAATATATCTGACCCCTTACCACAACCAAAACAATGCCAAATTTGTTTACTAGGAGATACAAAAAAAGAAGGCGTTTTTTCCTCATGAAAAGGACAAATCGCCTTGAAATTCTCCCCAGCCTGTCTTAGGTCAATATAATCCGAAATAACATCAACTATATCTAATCTTGATTTAATTTCTTCAACAGGATCTTGCATGGTTCTTTATATAAATATTTTAGTCTATCTATTTATAATATAACAAAAAAATTATTTTTTTACAAGCCCTAAGCCTAAAACTCATAAACATAAATAGATTTGTCTTGATTTTGGGGCTTATGAACTAATTTTGGCTCCACACTTTTCATTTTAAAGGCATATGACACTACCCTACTCCCAGGCTTTAATTCTTTTTCAAATTTTTCTCTTAGTTTTGTATCAAGAGGTTTGGGCAGAGCAAAAATATAGATAACATCCACCTTGGATAAATCTTGTTGAAACAAATTTCTCCACTTAAAAGAAATATTATTACTAAAGCCAAAAACTTCTTTAATTTTTCCAATAATAAATAGGGGTAAGGCTAATTCTATAGCTATAACTTTGGATTTTGGAAATTTTTTAGCAATATAAAATGACACCCTACCATTACCAGCGCCTAATTCACAAAAGGTTTGACCTGGTTTTAGATCAACTATTTTGGCAATTCTTTTTAAGTCCTTTTTTAAAGTAGGAACCCAACCAGCTAAAGAAAAACAAGGCCAGATAATACTGACTAAAAAAATCAAAGTTACAACAAATACTATAATTTCTAATATTATTGCGCCAACCATCCTCCATCTATTACTAAAGTGTGGCCTGTTATATAATCAGCATCATTAGAGGCTAAAAAAGCAGCTGCTTTTCCAATTTCTTCTGGTCCTCCCGCCCTATTTAAGGGTATGCTTTGCATTAAAGCCTTTTTTTGATTTTCATCTTCTAACATATCTTCTGTCATCTTAGTTTTTATAATCCCTGGTGCTATAGCATTAACATTAATATTTTTTGGGGCTAATTCTAAGGCCAGCTCTTTTGTTAAATTAACAATACCTGCTTTTGAAGCACAATAAGCTGAGGCATTTCTAAAACCAACCTTCCCAGCTATTGAAGCAATTGAGATAATCTTACCTGATTCTTGTTTTATCATATGCTTAGATACTGCTTTTGTACAAAGAAAATTACCCTTTAAATTAATATCTAATACTTTATCCCAATCTTCTTCTGTTATATCTTGAAATGGTTTTAATCCACTAATGCCGGCATTATTGACTAAAATATCTATTCTTCCAAACTTATCAATGGTTTTTTGAACCATATTTTCCACTTCCTCCCTACTAGTAACATCAGCCTTGATAGCTAAAGCTTTTTGACCTAACTCTTTAATTTCTTCTACTACTTGTTTTTGTTCTTCTAAATTAATATCAGAAACAACAACACTGGCTCCTTTTTTAGCAAGCTCCAAAGCTATTGCTTTTCCAATACCACGCCTTGCTCCAGTAACTATAGCTACTTTATTTTTTAATGTCATAAATATTATATTATATTTTTTAAAAACCTTTATCTTTTATAATAACCTATTTAAATAAATTCCTCAACTTTGGTCTTAATAAGGTTTAAGCCTAATTCTTTTTCAAGATAATTAAATAAATTAACAAAGATAAAAAGCAACTCTTTTTTTATACCTTTTCCCATTCTTCAATTTTTCCATCCACTACCTTAAAAATTGGATGAGCTTTTACTTCCTCAGGATTTTTAATTTCTTTATACTTTTTATAATCTCTATGTTTTAGTTTTTTTAAAAGATGATCAAATTCATAATATAATTGATCATTATTTATTTTAATTTTTTCAACCTGACAATTGGAATCAATCTTATTTTTATCAAAATTATAACCCCTTTTACTAGCTTCTTCCCAAACTTTTAATAAATAAAAATTAATAGCCTTTAAACTATTTTTAGCCTTTTTAAAACGAATTAATTGAGGATGATTTTTATAACCCTTTGTTTTTCCATTTAATACCTTTTTTGCTAAAAGGGCTTCTCGCCACAAAGCAACCAATCCTTTTTGATCTAGATATTTAGGATGAATTGACCAAAGTCTCATATTAGTTATTTTTTAGATTAATAAACTATTCTTCTAAGATGAGCTGGAATATTTACCAATATTACATAAGGGATTGTCTCACAAATCTTAGATATATTTAAAACAGAGTTTTTATCTTCAGGGTTATCACTTATTGCCACAACCCTTTCCCCTATTTTAGTATTTTTTATTTTGGTTACATCAAAAGAGGTAATATTCATACTTACTCTTCCTAGAACACGACAAAATTCATTTTTACATTTAACAAGACCTTTGTTTGATAAACGCCTGTCAAGGCCCTCATAATAACCAAAGGGCATAGTAGCCACCTTTAGGGGTTTTTGGGGCTTAAAAGTAGCGCTATAGCCTATAGAGTCACTTGGCAACAAGCTTCTTATGGTAGTAATAATGGTTTCAGCCCTTAAAGCGGGTTTTAAATTAAGATTAAGCCTTTGGGATTGGTTAAAGCCATAAAGACCAATGCCTAATCTTAATAAATTAGAAGATATATTTTTTAAATAACCTATACCTGAAGAAGCTGATAAATGAAAATATTTTATTTTATTATTAAATTCTTTTTTAAACTTATCTACTAAAGGGTTCCAGGCTTTAATCTGCTTTAATGTAAAAGACTCATCTTTATTATCAGCATCTGATAAATGAGAACAAACACCTTCAAGTATAATCTTTTTGCTAGACTTAATAATCTTAATTGCTTTTGAAACATCTTTTATAGAAATTCCTTGGCGCCTCATGCCAGTATCAATTTTTAAATGAATTAATGCTTTTTGTTTAATAATTTTTTGAATCTGATAAAGCTGCTCTAAACTAGTTACCAAGTAAGAAGTGTTTTTTATTTTATGATTAATCATTTTAGGCCTAAAATAACCAATCAAAAGTATCTTATCTGATATACCATAACTTCTCAAAGTCTCGGCCTCAAATAAAGACTCAATTACTAGAAAGGGGTTATCTTTATTTTTAAACATACTTGCTACTTCTTTTATTCCATGGCCATAGGCATTACTTTTTAAAACAGGACTAATTTTCATGCCACTTGGAACATGTCTTTTATATTCTTCAAAATTATCAAGAATATTTTTCTTTGAAACCATTATTTTAATCAAGGGTTTTCTATAAGATAATCCTTTTTTAATTTTTCTTAAATCATGAATAAGCTTCATATGTAAGAAAATTATTTATGGTAAGATTTTATTTAATCTCAATTATTGCATTATTTGCTTTATTAAGATGGCTTGTTTCATTTAAAATTAATTGTCTAAATCTTAACCTAGTTAAAGCCTTATTTTCACCAATGGACCTAAATTGAAGATAAACTACTTCCCCACCATTATTATTTATTGGATAAGCTGTAGCATAACCTAATAAAATTACCCCCGCTTCTTGAGGATTTTCAATTTCAATAAGCTCTAAAACGCTCTCGCTTGGGTCAACATTAACCTCCATCATGCCAGTGTCCTCTAAAATGCCCCCTTTAAGGGTGGCACCAATGGGCTCAATAACATCTGGATCAAATTCTATTGCAAGGTTAAAAGCTTGTAAATCTTTTAAATTATCCATTGCAATAGGAACAGAAAATTCTTTTTTAAGTTCTGGTTTTACGTTTTTAAAATAAATCTCATCTGCATAAATATTTTCCTTATTTCTCGCCTCTTCTTCATTATTATTTTTAACCTGCTGACTAAATTGATTTTTTTGACTTTGAATCATTTCTGACAATGTCAGATAAGATTTAGGGGCTAAAATTTCTTTTTCTTTAATATCTTGAGTTAAAATTGAAAAACCTGCCTCAAGTTTAGAAGAAAAAGAGCTTGTTTCTAATAAGAAGTTTTTAAGCTGAACCTCAAATCCTTTGATAAATTTAGTTTTAGGGTTAACCCAAGCAGAAAAATTTAAATTTTTAATAATTTTTTTTAAATTTTTACATTGTTCTGGGTCTTCGTTGCAGTTTTGAATAAAATTTTCTTTATTTTCTTGAGCTGTTTCTTTATTTTTAGAAAAAACACTAGCAATAAATAGGATTAAGTCTTCAGTTTTATTTTCCTTTATAGTATATTCAATCTTTTTTAATTTTTTACCTTGAACAATCTTTGTTTTATGAGGATCATGAATAGAAAAAAAGTCTTGTTTTTTTACTCCCCTTAAGAATTCAATCAGCTTACTTTCTAAATCAACATCTAATTTGTCCTTAATTCCTTTGGATTTTAAAACAGAAAAAAATGCCATATTTGAAAAATCTTGATCTTCAGAATTTAATAAAATCCAATCTTCTCCCAGGTCAGCAACTGAAATAAAAGGAATGAAATTATTTAAATCAGAGATTTGAGGCTTAATGTAAAACTTATCCCCTATTTTTTTAATTTTTGAACTAAGATTCAAATTTTGTCCAATATCTAGATCTAAATTAACTATACTTTCTAAATTTTCGGCCATTACATTGCTTTCTCCTTTTATTTTAAAACTAGCCTTTTTAATATTGCCATTAACTGGAATAAAGGAGGAATTAAAATCTTTCTTTTCTAAATTTATATCATTTAAGTCTATGTTTAGGCTAGTTTCGGTATAATAATTATCACTTTTATTTGTTAAGCCTGGGTTCATTTGCCAAGATAAAAACATTGCCTGACCCTTTTCATAATAAAATAAATATCCAAGACCAATAATAACAATAACCATAACAATGGTTAGGATTTTTTTAAAATTAAATTTATTTTTATCATTAAGAACAAAGTCCTTAGATAATTTAGATTTTTTATTGCTATCTAATAAGTTTTGATTAACAGTTTTTTTAAGTTTTTCTTTTTTACTTTCTTTATTAGTATCTTTTTTAAACATAATTTTTGGTTTTAAATACTATATATTATATTTTTAAATAAATTACCCTTGGGTTCTTAATCCCTAAAAAATCAAAATGCCACCATTCAAACTGAGATTGTTTAAAGCCTTGCTTTTCCATAACTCTTTTTAATAAATCTCTGTTTTTGATTCTTTCTTCTGATAAATGTGTATAATCCGCCCCTGCTTTTTTAGAAAAATCATCGAACTCAGTAGGCATTTTAAGACAAGTCCCGTCTTTTTTACAAAGAGTTAGATCCACTGCTATCCCCTTGGAGTGGTTTGAAACCTTGGGAACAAGATTTTCATCATCAAAAACTTTTCTTAGTTTTTTTTGAATTTCAGGTGACCTATAACAATCCCACAATAAAAGTCCTAGGTTTCTTTTTTCTAATTTCTTTTGAACATTTGATAGGGCAATAGCTGCCTTTTTTCTTAAAAGACAAACTGGTTTTTTATATAGCTTTTTCTTAGTAAAATTATTTTTACCAGCATAACGAAGGTCAAACTTAATATCTTTACTTACGTCTAAGACTTTTACCAAGTTATTAGATTCTAATCTTTTTTTATTCATAAGAATTATATTTTCATAACTTATTATACAACAAAAGGCATTATTTTACAAAAATTATATATAAAAAGAGGAGAAAGTTTTATTTCTCCTCTTTTATAAAAACATTTTAAAAGTTAATCATCTAAATCTTTATGACAAAGCCACCAGTCATAACATTTAATTTTTCCATCTTTTTCCTGCTGCCTTCTTTTCTCTACCTCTTTAATGGTTCCAGCCGGAGGAACAATTACGCGTTCTTTTATTAATTCATTGTTGGGCCAATTAGCAGGCATGGCTACTTTGTTCTTATCTGCCTTTTTTAAAGCTTTAACAATTCTTACAATCTCATCCATATTTCTTCCTAGTTCTTGAGGATAATAAAGAATTGTTCTAATTTGCCCCTTATCATCAACCACAAAAACAGCCCTAACAGTATTTGTTCCCTTACCAGGATGAATTAAGCCAAGCCTTTCTGCCACTGTGCCAGTATCTGCAATAATAGGAAATTTAATTTCAACATCTAAGTTTTCCTCAATCCATTGTTCCCATTTAATGTGAGCAAATACTTGATCAACGCTAAGGCCAATAAGCTCACAGTTTAAATCTTTAAATTCTTGATATCTTTTTTGAAACGCAACAAATTCTGTAGTACAAACTGGTGTAAAATCTGCTGGATGGCTAAAAAGAACAAACCATTTACCAGAAAAATTATCTGGTAACTCAATTTTTCCTTGAGTAGTATTAACTGTCATTTTAGGAAACTTATCTCCTAAAAGAGGCATGCTTTTTTCTCCTTTATTTTTTTCCATATAATTATAAATTAATTTATTAGCTGCAATCTTTCTCATGCTTATTTTATTTTTTTCTTTTTTATAAAAAATATCAATAAGCTTAAAAGTGAAACTATTAATCCAATTAAAATTATTAATAAAATTTTATAATATATTCCATATTTTTGAGAGATAAAACCAGCGCAAATAGGATTGGTAAAAGCCTTCCAATTACGAGCATGACACTTAAAGTCTAACTCTACCTCCCTATACCCCTCAGGGCATTGATCACTATTTGGATAAAGTTCCCAGCCCTTTGGCATTTCACATTTTTGACACTCATCTCCGGCAAAAAAATAACTACATTCTTTAGTTTCTTTATTTATAATCCTACCCGAATAAGCAGGAGCAGCTTGTACAATAAAAGGAATTAATAAAACAAGGACAAAGCCAAATATTAAAAACAGTCTTTTTTTATTCATAAAAATTATATTTTTTAATTTAATCTTTATTATAAAACAAAACTTTAATCTAAACAAGATAAGCCAAATAAAAAAAGGCCCTTTATGGGCCTTTAATAATTACCTAAACATTGTTAAAAGAGCTAAAAATGCTCTTTTGGATATTTTAATTTCTGATTCTTCTTTTTTTATGGGCTTAAAAATGATTAAAGCTTCCTCAAATACAACTTCAAAGCCGCGCTTACCAAATATCCTTTGAGTTAAATTTTTGTCAATGTTCAATACAATACCTCCCTTTTTATAGTAAGGAGATAATATCAAGTTTTATCCTATTTGTCAACCTCATTATCCTTTTTAACAAACTTTTCTTCTAAATTATTAATTATTGATATATCATCCATAAAGGCATTGGAGTCTGGAACTTGTTGAGCCCTGCCAAAGTCTATAATATAAACTTCTTTAACTTTAGGAATTTCTGATTCTTCACATTCAGATTTATCACACATTTCAAACATTATATTAACCTCATGAAGATCATTGTGATAAATATTATTTTCATTTAATAAATTAATAGTGTTTCTTAATTTATCTATAATCTCTTTGTCAATTGTAAAATTAATTTCTTTAAGCTTTCTAGTTATCTCGTTTCTATTTTCAATATCAGTGGCGATTTTACTATTATTGTCTGCTAAGGGGTGATCTTTTTTTATAGACATAAAATGAGATAAGACCCCAATTAATCTAGATGCTTTAAAATGATACTGAGGATCATCTTGCTCTATGTCTTTTGTTTCCTTCCCAGCCGAATCTTTAGAAATGTTATAATGCTCAAGCAACTCCGTTAACATGTAGGAGAATAAATCTCTTCCTTTTATAAAATCCATTACCATTAAATTAATCTTATCATCTTGAGATAATTTAACGCCCATTTTTAATAATTTATTTTTAACCTCATCATCATTAATTTTAAGGCTTTTTTTAAGATATATTTCTGGAATCCGAGCAAATTTTTTATCTTTATTTTCTTTTATAGCCTCTTCTACTACTTGATATGCTTTTTCGTGTAATTCAGCTTCTTTAAAAAAATCAACTGAATTAAATATTTTTAATACCCTAGCTAAACCCTTACCCTTTTTAATGTACTCTAAAATAACTGCCTCCTTACCTTCATCAATCTTTTGACTTTTAACTAACATTTTTTCTAAAATACCCCCAATAAACTCTTTTTTTGAATTTTCGTCTAATCCTTCACCCTTAAAAGATCTAATTTGGTTTAAAATATCAACATAATCAAACTCAAGCTTTCCAGATTCTAGCAATTTATCTATTTCTGGCCAACTTAAATTTGTTATATCTGGTAATTTTTTATCTTCCTTTTTAAGATCTATAATTTCATTTTTATTAAAATTTTCCATAAATAAAAAATAAGACTAATATATATTATAATAAAATCCTAGCTCTTTGTAATTGGCGGTACCTTTTGGTTGAAATTCTAACTTTTTTTGAACAGAATCCAGAATAATGAGGTGCGTTTCCGCTTGCCTCCGCTCCGCTACGGCAAACCAAAACAGAAATTTTTTCATTACATTTTTTAATTTTTTCTGCCCCCCATTTTTTTCTTTTAATAGGAGATGAAAAATTTTCTGTTTTGGTTTTCTCTTAATCCGAGAAAAGCGAAAACGCTCTATTCTTAATCGCAAAAGGGCAAAAAGGAAGGGGGTTGGGAAAAGACGTGTGCGTTATTTTAAAGCATCAACCATCTTATCATAATCTTTTGTCAATTCAGGATGTGTTTTCCATTGAACATCCTGACCATCTCCTTTATGACGAGGGGCGATATGAAAATGACAATGAAAAACATCTTGCTGTGCTTCAGCACCAGAACTATTTAAGATTTGAACATTTTTGATTCCTAATTTTTTTTCATAGAGCTTAACTAATTTACGAACAACCGCAATAACTTCTTTAAGCTCTTTTTCAGGAATATCAAAAATGTTTGTATAATGCTTTTTTGGAATTATTAAAGTGTGATATCGGTTCATAGGGTGAATGTCCAAAAAAGCGTAAACATGTTCATTTTCATAAACTTTCCAAGATTTTGCTTCGCCCCTTACAACTTTACAAAAGATGCAATCTTCCATAATTTTTATTAGATAAGATGATTTAAAAGTTTATTGTTTAGCGCACGTCTTTGGAGGGGATTTATCAATTACAATCGCTATTGGATTTAACATAGGGGATAAAAGAGGTTTTCGTAGCGTAGCGGAGAAAATTTGGGAAAATTGCGAGCCGAGCAATTTTCCTTTTATCCCTTGTTATG
>Ga0102926_1000717_pt1 | contig 19600 bp, 14 predicted proteins | sample SalPonR1_A_D2_MG_FD_78173 | JGI IMG/M metagenome (GOLD analysis project Ga0102926, IMG submission 78173) | Salt pond soil microbial communities from South San Francisco under conditions of wetland restoration - Salt Pond MetaG R1_A_D2_MG | ecosystem: Environmental > Aquatic > Marine > Intertidal...
GATAATTGCATAAAAATAATAAAAAGAAAAATAGCTTTTTTAAAAAGTGGATTATTAGATGATGCAGATTCAGAAACTGTAAAATTTTTTAAAGAAGTTAATAATAGTATTCCTTATAAACATATACCTAGATTATTAAGGCAATATCAAAAGTATTTAATGAGTATTATTCAAACTGATTTTAAAATAAGAGAAGATGTAAAAATTACTATAAAGACTACAGAAATCCTTTTAGAGGCTTTAGAAAAACGAGATATTAAATTAGCAAATAAATGGATTGCTTTACGCCATGATAATTTAGTTAAATCGTGTCAAAAAAATATTCAACATTTACCAAAAACTGTTGGTCCAAATATTGATAAAGAGTATGATTTTGAAATTTAAAATTTATTTATTTGAGTCTACTTTTGGCTTTTATTAAAAAACTTTTGATTTATATATTTACATATAAAATTATATGAATTATTATTATCTAACTATATAGTTGGGTAGTCTGAAAAACTTCTCATTAATAAACTGTGTATACGGTTTAATTAAGATTATAAACTTTACATTTATAATTATTTAAGGGGAACTTATGTTATTATCTAAAAAAAAATCTCTAAAAGCATTAGAGATAATGCTTAATTCAAGATATTTTGAAAATTCTATTTCTTCATTGTTTCAAAAGAAAATTATGCATGGAACTACTCATTTAAACATTGGTCAAGAAGCTTGTCAAGCAGGTCTTGTTTTAAATTTAGATGAAAATGATTGGATAGTTCCAACCCATAGATGTCATGGTTATACCCTTGCAAAAGGGAGTTCAATTTATAAAATGTTTAGTGAGATGTTTGGATCCTCCCATGGGTTATCAAAAGGCCTAGGTGGGAGTATGCATATGAGTGATTATAATAATCACAATCCAGGGGGTTCAGCAATTGTTGGAAGTTCTGTAGCCTTAGCAGCAGGGATTGCTTTCTCACTTAAAAAAAATAAATCATCTAATATAGCAGTTGCAATATTAGGTGATGGGGCAATCTCAAGAGGTGTTGTTTATGAGAGTATGAATATTGCATCTATTTGGGCTTTACCATTGTTATTTTATTTAGAAAATAATGGGTATGGAATGAGTTCAAATGTTAGTGATATGGTCTCAGGTAATAATATTTGTGATAGAGCAAAAGCTTTAAATATAAAATCAATAAGTGTTGATGGTAATGATGTAGAAAAAGTCTATAAAGCTGTACACTATGCAAGAAAATATATAATTGAAGAGAAAAAACCCTTTTTTATTGAATTGAAAACATATAGGTTAAATGGACATTCAAAATCTGATTCATGTAAATATAGATCTCGAGCAGAAGAATTAGCTTGGCTTCAAAGATGTCCAATAAAAACTTTTGAAAAAAAATTGGTAGATAATAAAATTGCTTCAGAAGAAGAACTTAAATATATATCTAAATCATGTGAATCTTATATTCTAAAAGAATTTGATAAAGCTGATGATGTAAAAGATGATTATTTAGATGTTTGTGAAATTGAAGAATATGTATTTGATAAGAGCTATTGTTTTGATGAATTTATAACATCAAATACTCATAGAGCTTTTGGAAGAGAAGCAATTAGGCAAGCTCTATTAGAAGAAGCTATAAGAGATGAAAATGTTGTTTTATTAGGTGAAGATATTGGTTTATATGGTGGTTGTTTTAATGTAAGTGGAGATTTGTATAAGCAAATTCCTAATCAAATATTTGAAACCCCTGTTAGTGAAGAAAGTTTTAGCAATATTGCTGTTGGTGCTTCATTTTTAGGTACTAGAAGTATTGTTGAGATTATGTATGGAGATTTTTCTACATTAATAAGTGATGCACTAATCAATCATGCAAGTAAAATTAGATTTATGAGTGGAGGACAATTTAATTGTCCAGTTGTTTTTAGACTTCCTATGGGATGTGGTACAGGACATGGTGCCCAACATTCCCAATCACTTGAATCTATGTTTATAAATGTTCCAGGAATAAAAGTTGTTGCTCCATCTTCTCCAAGAAAAGCTAAAGCATTATTAAAAGCTTCTATTAGAGATAATAATCCAGTAGCTTTTTTAGAGCATAAATTATTATACAATTTAGAAGAAGAAGTAGGCGATGAAAATGAAATTATGTCTCTTAGCAAAGCTTCTATATTAAAAAAGGGAAATGATGTTACTCTGATTTCTTATGGTTATAGTACAAATGTATGTCTTAAGGCTATTGAGTTAATTAATGAATCGAAGAATAGAAGTGATGTTGTTGAAATGATTGATTTAAATACTTTGATACCTTTAGATAAAAATACAATTTTAGAATCAGTTAAGAAAACTCATAAAGTGATTATTGTTCATGAAGCACCTCTTGTGGGAGGTTTTAGTGGTGAAATTTCTGCAACTATTTGTGAAGATGAGCGAGCTTTTTCATCTTTAGAAAAACCAATATTGCGTTTAGGAGGAAAATCTTTTCCTATACCATTTAGTCCTTCACTAGAAAGAGCTGCAGTTCCAACTGTAATTGATGTTTTTGCTAATATTAATAAAGTAATAGAATAATATAGATTATAATATAATTTAAAATTGATGAAAGTTAATTTTTTATTACTATTTGACCTTTTCATTTTTTTCATTGTTTAATATGATAAATTGAAAATTAATTGCAAAAATATGTAATTAAATCTAGGAGAAATAATTATGGACATTGATGTAAAGAATTTGCATCCCTTAGAAGTCCGCTTGCTTCGCCATGTTAAATTAGGTGAAGAAATCACATCTAATAAGTTAATTAGCGAGCTGGATTATAAAGTGGGACAATGTAACCAAGCATTTAGTTGGTTATGCAATAAAGGCTTTTTAGAGGAAAAGAGTCGCACAACAAGAACTCTTTTTGAACTAACAGAGTTAGGTAAACAATATCACGAATTTGGAATACCTGCCTTTAGAATCTTTACATTTTTAAAAGAAAATGGAGCTACCTCTTTACCTGAACTTGCAAGTGCACTTTCATTAGAAAAAAGTGATGTTGGCTCAGCCTTTGGTGCTTTATCAAAAGCTAAAGTTACTAAAATGAATGAAGAGAGAAAAGCTATTGTTATATCAGATGATCTTCCTGAAAATGAAAAACTAGTTATTAGCTTAATTAAAAAAGGTGTTGCTGGCGAAATTGATGAAACAGATTTAAGTGCACAAGAAAAAAAATCTATTTTAAAAATTTCTAAAAAAAGAGCTGCTTCAACTTCAGCTTTTAAAATTATTGAAAGAGAAGATGTAATTTTTGAATTAACAAATTTAGGTAATCAAGCTAGAGAAGCTATTTTTGAAGCTAAAATTACAGGTAAAGAACTTGGAAATGTAACAGCACAAATGTTAGCTAATGGTAGTTGGAAAACAGGAACTTTTCGTCCTTATGGTATAGATGGTCCTACTTCTAAATTAATTCCAGGTAGACACAATCCTTATGGAAATTATTTACAATGGGTTAAAGATAAATTATGTGCCCTAGGGTTTGAAGAATTTGATGGCTCTTTAGTTGAAAATGAATTCTGGAACGGTGATGCTTTATTTATGCCTCAATTCCATAGTGCTAGAGATATTCATGATGTTTATTATGTTAAAAATCCATCTCATTGTAAAAAAATAGAAGAACCTTGGTTATCTAATGTTGCTCAAACTCACTCTGATGGTTGGAAAACTGGTTCAAGAGGTTGGGGTTATGGATTTGATCATGAATTTACAAGACGTCAAATAATGAGATCTCAAGGTACAGTTTTATCAGCAAGACAATTGCCTAATGCTAAAATACCTGGTAAATACTTTGGTGTAGCTCGTTGTTTTAGATATGATCAAGTTGATGCAACACATGGTGCCGATTTTTATCAAACTGAGGGTATTGTATTAGGGGATGATGTAAATTTAAAAACTCTTTTAGGTTTATTAAAATTATTCGCTGAAGAGATTGCTGGAGCAGAAGAAGTAAGATATGTTCCAGGATATTTCCCTTTTACTGAACCTTCAATTGAAGTTCATATAAAGCATCCGGTATTAGGTTGGTTTGAATTAGGTGGAAGTGGTATTTTCCGTCCCGAAGTTACTAAACCATTAGGAATAGATGTTCCTGTTCTTGCTTGGGGACTAGGAATTGATAGAATGGCTTTAATGCATTTAGGTTTAAATGATTTAAGAGAGCTATTTACTCCAGATATTGATAGTGTAAGAACAAGGAGGGGAAAATAATGCCTAAAATTGAAACAACAGAAAAAGCTTTATTTTCTTTACTTAATAGAAAACTAAGTGATGATGAATTAGAAGATATATTTCCAGTAGCAAAAGCTGAGTTAGATGCTCATGAAGGTGAGGTTATTAAAATTGAATTAAATGATACTAACCGTCCTGATTTATGGTCAGCTGCAGGTATTGCTCGTTTATTAAATGCTTATCAAAAAGATGAGGCACCATTATATGATTTTTTCTCAACAAAAGATGTAACATTTGATAATGAAGGAAGAGAGATGAAAGTTGAGAATTCTCCTTCCTATAGAAAATATTCAATTGGTTTTGCTGCGAAGTCTCATGTTGTAAATAATGAAGATTTATTATCTTTAATCCAAAGTCAAGAAAAATTATGTTTTAACTTTGGACGAAAAAGAAAAACTATTGCAATGGGAATTTATAAAAGCAATTTAATTGATTATCCTGTTCACTACACTAGTGCAGATCCAGATAATACATCTTTTGTACCTTTAGGTTTAGATGAAGAATTATCTTTAAGAGATATTTTGAAAAAACATCCAAAAGGAATAGAATACGGTCCAATTATTGAAAATGAAGATGTTTATCCATATTTAGTAGATAATAACAATAATACTTTATCTATGCCTCCCGTTATTAATAGTAATACTGTTGGTGCTGTTGAAGTTGGTGATAGTGATTTATTTGTTGAAATGAGTGGTCCAATTTTAAAAAACTTATTATTAGCAGCATCTATTATGGCTTGTGATATGGCAGATATGGGTTTTGAAATATTACCTGTTAAAGTTAAATTCGACGAAGAAACTGAATTTGGTAATGAAATAACAGTTCCATATTATTATCAAGAACCTGCTAAATGCTCTATTGCTGATGTGAAAAAATTAACTGGTATGGATTTTAGTGGAGATGAAATAATTGCATCACTTAAGAAGATGGGAGTTTATGCTGTAGCAGATGAAAGTGATGTTTATTTAACAGTTCCTGAGTATAGAGATGACTTTTTACATGCAGCTGATGTAGTCGAAGATGTGATTATTGGATATGGTTTAAATAATTTTGAACCTGAAATGCCAAATTCTTTTACAATGGGTAGATTAACACCTGCTGAAGAAATTGGTAGAAAAGTAAAAGATATTATGGTTGGCCTTGGTTTCCAAGAAATGATGTATAATTATCTTGGATCAAGAAAAGAATATATTGATAATATGAATGTTGATGGTAGCGATTATATTCAAATTGCTAATCCAATGAGTGAAAATTATGAATATGTTAGACCATCAGTTATTCCAAGTTTATTAGAAAGTGAAAGTATTAGTGCAAGAGCACCATATCCTCATAAAATATTTGAAATAGGAAAAATCGCTTATTTAGATGATTCTACAAATAGTGGAACAGTTACTAAAAATTCTCTAGGATTAATGTTATCAGATTCTACAATGGGATTTAATGAGATTTCATCTATTGTAAGTACTTTAATGTATTTTATGAATTTGGAATATAAAAATGATTCATTAGAAAATGATAAGAGATTTATTGCTGGAAGATGTGCAAAAATAATGGTAAATGGTTCTCAAATAGGTGTATTTGGGGAAGTTCATCCAGGTGTATTAGAAAATTGGGGATGTTCAATGCCTTCTGTTGTTTGTGAAATTGATTTAGATAATGTATTAGATATTTAAGTTTTAATAAAAATATAATAATGAATTGGATAGTTTATATTATTCAATTCATTTTTATTTCTTCTCTGTATTGATTAGGCGTAAAAAAGGTATATTTTTTAAAGAAACTTATAAAGTTATTAGGAGATTTTATTCCTATTTCATTTGAAATTTCATTTAAGCTCTTAGTAGAATACGTTAATAAATTTTTAGCTTTATCAATTCTTTGCCTATTTACATATTCTTTAAAAGTTGTGTTTGTGACTTCAAAAAATAATGTTGATAAGTATTTAGCACTTATTCCCATTTCATTTGCTACCTTTTCTAGCGTTAGTTTTTTTTCTAAATGATTGTTTATAAAATATTTTGCTTCTTTGATGTTTTGATAATTTTTTATACTAGTAAAGTCAAAACTATCGCTTATTTTATCTAAAAGTTGGTAAGTTTTAAATAAAAGTTGAGAACTATTATCACAAAATTCAAATTCACTTGTTATTATACTTGTTAAAAAAATATTGAAATCGGGATCAATGTTATTATTATCAATCGTACTAAAAATATAAGTAAAAATATAAATGACTAGATTTTTTTGCAATCTGATTAATTCTATATTTTTTGAAAAGGAATTGAGAGATTGAAATAGAACTTTTATATATATTTTAGTAGATTCTATATCTCCATTTTTAACACTATCTTCAAGTATATTAAATATATTCAAATCTTTAAAATTTTTTTTATTTTTTATTGAAGCCTTTGGCTTAATAATATTTAAGTTGTAATTGTAATTAAATGATTCTATCTTTTTTTTAGTATATGTTTTTTTTAAAATTAAAAAGTAAATAAGTTTTGCATTATCATAAATAATTAAATTGTTTTTTTCAAAAGGGCCGAAAAATGTAATTTTTTCTTTTTTTATTAGTATATAAGAATAATCTAATGTAGTTAAAATTATAATTTTATTTTTTAATTTATCAATAATGTTTTGAAAATTGTTTTTTATAAAATTATCTTCAACATTAAATGATTTGTATTTGATATTGTTAATTAAGCATAAATCATCTATGAGTTGAAAATTTTGCATATTTGTTATGAACTCCTTTTTTACAATTATTTCTTATATTATAATATATTTATGAGAAGTCAAAAAGATATAGATTTACTTTGTAAAATTACTAATGCATATTATTTAAAATTCCTTTCATCTGGAGAGTGTATTTCAAAAGATAATTGCACAAATATGATGAATTTAGATGAATATTTACATTATTCAAAACAAGTTCTTTTTGAGAATTTATCAACTGATATTGTAATTGCTCTAAAAGATGATATGTTTTATATATTGATAAAAGAATTATCTGTAATTCATTTATTAGGTCCGTTAGAAATTGATTTTAAGAACTTAGATGATTCTACATTTAATTCCTATGAAGAAATAGCTGCAATATCTCGATTGTTTTATTATTTAATTACTTCTTATAATTTATATTCGCATATTCCTCGCTTTGTTGATGAAAGTTATAAATATTATAAAGGTGAAAAATATTTTTTTAGCGAAGAAAAAATATTTAATTTTGAAGAACAATCGAATTATACTTTTAACAATCAATATCAATTGTATAATATTTTCTCTATTAGTCTTAAAGAGAAAAATAAAACTTTATTAAAAAACTATATTAATAGTCTATTAAAAGAAGATTTATTTGAGGAATTGTTATTAGATTATGAAGAATCAGTTATAAATGCTATTTCTAAATTAAGACTTCAAAAAAATATATTAATACATGCTTTTACTCAAATTATGTATTATCTAGATGAATATTTAAATTCTAATATTAATGAGAGTGATATTTCGATGAAAATAATCACGCTTGTTGAAAAAGCATATGATATTGATTCATTGATAACAATTTCTTATAAATTAATAGATCAGATAATAAATTTATTAGAAAAAGAAAATATAAGTATTAATCAATATGTGAGATATGCTTCAAATTATATAATTTCAAATATTGATCAAAAATTAACTCTTGAAATAGTAAGTAGCCAAATGTCTATTAGTGCAAAATATTTATCAAAGCTATTTAAAAAAGAATTGAATATTTCTTTTAAAGATTATTTGATAAATAAGAGAATAGAAAAAGCTAAAAAACTATTAAGGTATACAGATAAGAGTTTAAATGATATCTCATTGGAAATCGGAATACAAAATGTAAATAATTTTATTGCTTTTTTTAAAACATACACAGATAAAACTCCTAATCGTTATAGAAAAGAAAGAATAACTTTTTAGCTTAATTAAAGAAGCTTATTATACCTTGTAAATCTAATGGCTTTGAGTAATAATATCCTTGAATACGGTCGATTCCAAGTTCTCTAGCAATATTATCTTGTTTTTTTGTTTCAACACCCTCTAAAACTACTTCAAAATTAAGATCTTTCATCATTGTTACAACTTTCTTTAATATATCAAGCTTAATGTTTTCATTTTCACAAGCTAATAACAAATTTCTATCAAGTTTGATAATATCAAAAGGAAGAGTTAATACTGATTCAAAAGTTGAATATCCTGTTCCAAAATCATCTAAACTTAATTTAAATCCAACATCTTTTAATTTAAGCATATTTTCTTTTAGTATTCTAGAATCAATTGCTTTTGTAGATTCAGTTACTTCAAGTATTATTTTAGAAGAGTCAATATTATTTCTATTTATTATTTCCATAAAATCTTTTACAATGCTCTTTTCCATAAAATGTGCCATAGAAACATTAATCGAAATATTATCAAAAGGCATTTTAATTGTATTTATAACATTACAAATTTCTTCTAAAATTGAAGTTCCGATAGAGATAATTGTTCCATTACTTTCAGATAAGTTTATAAATTCATTACAAGGAACATAGCCAATACTAGGTACTTTTATTCTAGCTAAAGCTTCAGCTGTATCAAATTGCTCTTTTTTTATGTTATATAATGGTTGAAGATTGAAATCTATAGGTTTATGATTAACAATTTTATGTATTTCAGCATCAATTATTCTATTTCTAGCAAATTTAATAGCAAATTCAGGAGTTATAAAAATATCTTGTTTATTTTTTGAATCATGCATTTGCATGATACCCCATTGGATTGCGTTTTTAAGAGAATCTCTATCAGAAAAATTAGTTAAAGGTGTAATATTAGCAAAAATAATTCTAATAGGTAATGCTGCCATAGTTGATTCTTTTAATTTATCAAAATTCTTTACCCATATATTAGATGCTAAGATTTTATCAGTTTCACTTTTTAAAGTTATTGCAAAAGTATCTTTACCTAGTCTAAATGCTATAGGTTTTTTTAACTCTTTTCTTATTTGATTTAATATTTTTGAATATTCATTTTCAACAAAAGAAAAAGATGATAATTCATTACTTATATTTGTATTTTTTACATGAATAAATAAAAGTTTTGTATCATTAGTTATTTGGTTGTTAATGTAATTGTAAAATGTTTCTGAATTAAGAGAGCCTGTATTTGAATCTTCTAATAAAAGAGGGCTTTGTCTTTCTATGAAAACAATTAAAATAAGAATTGAGTTGGTAAATTGTAATAATTGTAATTGTGGAAATAAATAATGGAATATAATTGTTATAAATAAAAAGAATCCACAAAAAACTAATAAATTTAACTTTCTTTTTGTGATAATATTATTATGTTTAAATATATAAAAAAGTGAATCAGATATATATAAAAAACCACTAATCCATAAAACAATATATAATGGTCCATAAGAAAATGCACCTGTTTTTGAAATACTAAATAATATATTAGTTTGTTGATTGGTTAATAATAATAATAAACTAGTAATTGCTGGAATACTTAAATAAAATATTCTATAATTTCTCTTCATATTGAATCTTTTATTAAAATAAAGATAAACTGATAATACTTGTAATTCAAATATAAGATAAAATAAGTTACACATAAAATAACCAAAGTTAATATTGAATTTGTTTGTAGTTATTTGTGTTAATACATGTATAGATAAAATATTAAAGATTGTTGCTAAAATACTCAGTCCGACATACCAAAGAAAAGGCCTTTGTGTAGGATTATATATTTGACGTTGCGAAACTAACAATAATTTTATTGTAATTAAAATTACTATAGCTGTGATATCAAAATTATTATGAAAAAAAATATTATTCACTTTAAAAACCAACTCCCCTGTCTAGAATAAAAATAATTAAAACTTGAGCATTTTCCCGATTGCCTCTATTTCGTTTTCATTATATTTATCATGTTTTAACTTTGGATTAACTTTATCATCAAAATATCTAGGTATTAAGTGTATATGTAAATGTGGAATTTCTTGATTTGCAGCTTTAGAATTATTAATAATTAAATTTGTTCCATCGCAATTTAATTTTTCTCTTTGTAGCTTATCAACTTTTTTAGCAATTTCCATCATATGTGATAGTTCATCTTTAGGACATTCTACAAATGTAGGATATGGCTTTTTGTTAATTATTAAAACATGCCCTTTATTTACAGGATTAATATCTAATATTACCAAACAAATTTCATCTTCATGAATTTTAGTTGAAGGAATTTCACCTTTTATTATTTTTTCAAAAATTGTACTCATATTGACTTATTTTACCATAAAAATTACTTATTTAAAAGAATTATTAATTATGAAGTTTTTTGATTTAATTGGTATCAATTGAAATATCTAATGCAACCCCCTCTATTTTTTTCTTAGGTTAATTAGTTAGACTAAGTCATGTAAAATAAAGAGCTAGCAAGTTGCTAGCTCTTTATACATCAAATGAAGAAATACATTAATTTTTATCTTCGTGAACCATTTCTAATGTAGGCTTAGCAGGTGGTAATAACTTACTAAAAGCTACAAAACTAATTAAGCTAACAGGTAATGCCCATAAAATAGGTTCAAGACCAAGAAGTTTTGATCCGGATTGTTCTAAGAATACTAATACAGCACTACCTAAAACTAAAGAAGCAATTGTTCCAGCTGAAGAAGCTTTTTCCCAATATAGTCCTATAATGTAAGGGAAGAATGCACCAGCTGCTCTTAGAGAGAAAGCAAACATTAATACTTTAATAATAGAGCCTGTATTAAATAGAGCAAATAGGTATGCTAATAAGCCAATAATAGCCATAACTATTTTTGTTACTTTCATAACTTGTTTATTGTCAGCATCTTTATTTATATATACTTTATAAACTTCATTTCCAAAAATAGCACCAGCACCTAAAAGATCAGAGTCAGCGCTACTCATTGTTGCTGAAATAATACCAGCAAATAAAATACCAATAATTATAGCAGGCATTGTATTCATTGCTAAATGAGGAAGAGCGTATCTTGCTCCACCTTGCATTAATATTGTGCTATCAATTTTACCCATGTTAACAAGAGCAAGTGTTATTATTCCTAAAATTGTAGGAATAAATGCAAAAATAAAGTTAATTAATGCAGAAATAAAAGATCCTTGAACAGCAGTTTTTGCATCTTTTGCTGCATAAAATCTAGAAACAGCTTCTTGTCCTACTGCAAAGGATGCAATATACATAACAACTAAAGCAAAGATAGTTGAAGGACTGATTCCTTTAAACATATTAAATGTGCCTTCAGGAACATTTGCTACTACATTTGGCATGCCGCCTGCAAGTTTTAGTGAGAATGGAATAGCTAAAACCATACCAATAATTATTAAAAATACTTGAATAAAGTCTGTTAAAGTTACACTCCAAAGTCCACCCATAATTGCATATATGGTAATGACTATTGCAACAATTGTTACAGCAAATGGATAGCTTATTCCCAACATAATTGATAGAATTGTAGCTGATGCAATAAATTGAATAGCTGTAAGACCAATTAATGGAATCATCATAATTAAAGTTGTTATTAATCCTGAAGCTTTACCATATCTTCTTCTAAAATATTCAGGAACTGTTTTTACTTCAGCTCTTCTTAATTTAGGAGCAAACAAAGATAAAATGATAAAAGCAATACCCATTGCAATAACATACCATGATGCAGATAATCCCCAAGCACCATATGATTTTTCAACAACTCCTAAAGAGCTTCCCCCTCCAATTTCTGTAGCAGCTAAGGTACCAGCTAATAAAATAGGTCCTAATCTTCTACCAGCAACAACAAAGTCTTCATTATTTTTAATTTTTGTTGAAGAGTAATAACCAATTCCAAGCATAATTAATAAATAAACTATAACTATAGAAACAACTAAAATATTCATATCTTCTCCTTTAATTTAACTATAGTTTCTTATATTAAAATAGATATTTGCCCCCGTCAACTTTTTTATTTAATTTGTTTTAAATATAATAAGTACAATAAATAATATATATTTTCAATATTTGTGTACTTTATGTCACATCTCAAAGGGTGAATGTTTAATATTGTAACAAAAATATATTTTTTATGTGTAGATTAGTGTTTTTTATATATGTAAAAAAAAATTAAATATTATATATTAAACTTTTAAAATAAAAATATTTTGTACTATCAACTAAAATATTTTTTATAATAGTAATTTGTTTATAATAGTAATTTAGTATAATTAAATTATGATATTAAGAGAGGTGAAAACTAGAATTTAATAAAGATTATATTAGTAATACATAGTTATTCTTTAGAAGAATTAGATATTTTTCTTATTTTGTGGCTTTTGTGTCAAATGATTGCATATTTGTTATAAAAGTATCGTTTATATCTATTTATAGGTAATAAAAATTATTAAGTTACCTTGTTTAATAAGGATATTAATTTCTTTAATGAGAGTTTATTTGTTTTTTTTTAGTCACTCTAGTTAAGCTATTTCTTTTTTTTCTTTTACAAATATGTAGATAGCAGCAAATGTGATTATTAAATATCCAATTACAGAGCTTAAAATAAATGGCTCATTAAATAAGAAGAAAGCATAAATGGCAGCCCAAATTAATTGAGAATAATCATAAATTGATACATCTTTTGCACTTGCAAAATAATAAGCATAAGTTAAGCCAAATTGCCCAGCTGCTGCACTTAATCCTGCTCCTAATAACATTAAAATCTGAAATGTTGTCATTGGATGATAATATAGAATTAATAAGGGGAGGCAAACTATTGAGGAGAAGAAAGAAAAAATAAATACAATGACACTTTTACTCTCTCCTTTATTTAAGCAACTTCTTAAAAAAGTGTATGCAAGTCCCATTGCAATTGCACCGGTTATAGCAATCAAATAATTGATAAAACTGTTGTTGTTAAAAGCTGGATTTGCAACAAAGTAAACACCACTAAAAGCTATTAGTATTCCTACAATTTGGAAAGTTTTAGGTATTTCTTTAAGAAATATGTAGCAAAATATTATTGTGAAAAATGGTCCTAGCTTTGCTATTATTGTTACATCACTTAATAATAAATGATCTACAGCATAAAAATTGCAAAGCATAGCAATAACGCCAAATACACATCTTGCTATTAAAGACGGAATGCTTTTTTTATGAACTTTTATTTTTTCTTTTGCATTATATAGAATAATAATAGCAACTATTGCAGCAATTATATTTCTAAAAAACACTTTTTGAGTTGTTGGTAAATCTCCACTATATCTAATAAATACATTCATTGTACAAAAGCTAAAAGAGCTTATTAATACACATATTATCCCTTTGATTTTATTGTTCATGTTTTTTTAGTGTCCTTTAGAATTAAAAGAATAGTAACAAATAAGAATTCTTTTGTCTTTAAATAATATGAAAATTTGTATTAAAGATTATTAATATTGCATATGTTTATTTTAAAATAAGTATAAAATTAATCAATGAGATGCAAGAAAAATTGTCTTATTTTTTAATAATTATAAGTTATATATATCATTTTTAAGTAATAAATTAACTGTTTGAAGGCCATATTTAAAAGGTTGTAAAAAAAACTAGCACAAAGGATTGAAAAAAGTTGTTGTTTGTTTTATTATCCTCACGGTGTATCATTTTATACTTAGATATAAAAATTGCAAATTGATACATGCTAGTGTAAATAATGTTTCAGGAATGGCCTGGGACTAAGACATATTCTATAATAAGAGGTTTTAATTATGAGTAACCTGAACAAAATGAGAAACATCGGTATTAGTGCCCACATTGACTCCGGTAAAACAACCCTAACTGAGCGTATGCTTTATTATTGTAAGAAAATTCATGCAATTCATGAAGTACGTGGTAAAGACGGTGTTGGTGCAACTATGGATAGTATGGAACTTGAAAAAGAACGTGGTATAACCATTGCATCAGCTGCAACTAATGTAAAATGGAAAGATACCGATATTAATATTATTGATACTCCAGGTCACGTTGACTTTACAATTGAGGTTGAAAGATCCTTACGTGTTTTAGATGGTGCTGTGCTTGTTCTCTGTTCTGTTGGTGGTGTACAATCACAATCTATTACTGTTGATAGACAAATGAAACGCTATAGTGTACCACGTATTGCATTTGTTAATAAATGTGATAGAACTGGTGCTAACCCATATCGTGTAAAAGATCAATTAATTGAAAAATTAGGTCTTAATGCAGTTATGATGCAAGTACCAATTGGTCTTGAAGATAAATTAGAGGGTGTTATTGATCTAGTTGAAATGAAAGCAGTTTATTTTGATGATGGTCCTGATGGTTTACAACCAAGAGATGCTGAAATTCCTGCTGAATTATTAGATGAAGCAAACGAAAAAAGAGAAGAAATGTTAGATTCAATCTCTTTAGTTGATGATGATTTAATGGAAGCAATGCTTGAAGATAATGTAAGTATTGATTTAATTAATTCAGCTGTTCGTAAAGCAACTATTGCATTAAATTTATGTCCAGTTTACTTAGGTTCTGCTTATAAAAATAAAGGTATACCATCATTAATGGATGCAGTAAGAGACTTCTTACCTAATCCAACTCAAGTTGAAAATAGAGCTTTAGATTTAGATAATGACGAAGAAGAAGTTGTTCTTCCTTCAGATGAAACATTAAAACCTGTTGTTTTAGCTTTTAAATTAGAAGATGGACAATATGGACAATTAACATATATCCGTGTTTACCAAGGTAAAATTAAAAAGGGTGATGAATTAATAAATACTCGTTCTAAGAAGAAATTTAAAATTGGTCGTTTAATTAGAATGCATGCTAATTCAATGGAAGACTTACAAGAATGTGGATGTGGTGAAATCGCAGCATTATTTGGTGTTGATTGTGCATCCGGTGATACTTTCTGCCATTCTGATTTAAACTATTCTATGACTTCAATGTTTGTTCCTAAACCTGTTATTTCTCTTTCTATTGAACCTGTGGATAAAAAAGCTGCTGATAATATGGCTAAGGCTTTAAATAGATTTACAAAAGAAGATCCAACCTTTAGAACTTTTGTTGATCCTGAGTCTAACCAAACAATTATCCAAGGTATGGGAGAATTACACTTAGAAGTTTATGTTGAAAGAATGAAGAGAGAATATAAAGCTGAAGTTGTAATTGGTAAACCTGAAGTAGCTTACAGAGAAACAATTTCTCAAAGAGCTGAGTTTAACTATACTCATAAAAAACAAACAGGTGGTTCTGGTCAATTTGCTCGTGTTGCAGGTTATATTGAACCTATTGCAATTGCATCTGATGATGAAGATCAAAAAGACTATGAATTTATTGACCAAATTAAAGGCGGAGCAATTCCTACTGAATTTATTTCTTCATGTGATAAAGGTTTCCAAACTGCAATGAAGAAAGGTACTCAAGTTGGGTTCCCAATTGTTAATGTAAGTACTTGTATTAATGATGGTGGTTGGCACCCAGTTGACTCTTCAGATATGGCTTTCCAAACTGCATCTCTTGCAGCTTTTAGAGAAGCTTATGAAAGAGCAAAACCAATTATTCTTGAACCTATCATGAAGGTTGAGGTAACAGGTCCAACTGAATTCCAAGGTAATATTTTTGGTTCAATTAACCAAAGACGTGGTATGATTATCTCTTCTAATGAAGAAGGCGTAAGTACTGTTGTAGAAGCTGAAGTTCCTTTATCAGAAATGTTCGGTTATTCAACTATATTAAGAAGTTTAACTCAAGGTAAAGCTGAATTTACTATGGAATTATTCAAATACGGAAAAGTTCCTTCAAGTGTTTCAACTGAGTTAAAAGAAAAATATGCTAAAAAACGTGCTGAAGAACATAAATAAGAAAAATAAGATAATTAATATCTAAATTTCATCGGATTCTATATTTTATAGGATCCGATATTTTTTACTCTAGTATAAAATTATATAACTTTAATACTTTTTATTTAGCAAAATCATTATATTTTTTTAAACATTTTTTCCCATTTTTTTTAAAACATGTTATAATTGGATATCAAGATATTTTGGAGGTAGAGCACATGGAAATTCAAGAATTAACCAAAATTAGCCCATTAAGGGTCTTTGAAGAGTCAATTGGTGGTTGTTTAGGTAGAGGCAATTTAGGAGTTTTAGTATCTCGTCATGGTATTGGTAAAACTGCATGCTTAGTACACTTAGCAACTGATAAACTTTTTAGAGATCAACATGTTATTCATGTTTCTTTTAGTGGTAATGTAGAACATGTTATCAATTGGTACAAGGAGGTTTTCCAAGAAGTATCAGATAAACGTCATTTAGATCGTCCTAATAATGTATATGATGAAATTTTATCAAATCGTGTAGTAATGAATTTTAGTCAAGAAACTATTTCGATTGACAAGGTGTTATCAAGTTTAGAAACTTTAATAAAAGCCGGTTCGTTCAAGGCTGATGCTATTTTATTTGATGGTTACAAATTAACTAATGCAAATATTGAGGATGTTCAGAAAATTAAAGATTTTGCAACTAGATTAAATGTTGAAGTTTGGTTTAGTGTTTCTCCTATTAAAGAAGATATCAAGTATGATGATTTTGGTGTTCCTGAAACAATAGCTCCTTATTTAGATCATGTTGATGTTCTAGTTGGATTAAAAATGAATAAAGAGGGTGATAAGGTTAGAATGACTCTTGTTAAAGAACATGATAAGGTAATTGATAAACCTCTAGGGGTAAGTCTTGATCCTAAGACCATGTTAATTTCCAGATAATATATTGATAAATCCTCCCGTAGTGGAGGATTTTTGTTAATATAAAATGTAAAAGCTGTTTATTTTTAAAATTTAAGTAGACAGTTTTTTTATACCCATAAGTCTTTGGCTTCTTCAATTAAAATAATGTTTTGAGCAATGATTGCATCACCAGTACCTAATTCACCTAATATTCTTTCAGAAGTTTTTGCTTTTATTGATATTTTTGAAATATCAATTGCTAAAATATTTGATAAATTTTTTTTTATTTTAGGTATATATTCTATTAGCTTTGGAGTTTGAAGAATAATTGTACAATCTAAATTAATTATTTCAATAGGATATAAACTAAGAGTCTGAGATAATAATTCTTGACTATTAATGTTTTTATATTTAGGATCCTTATCATCAAAAAGAGTTCCAATGTCTGGCGCCCCACATGCTCCTAATATTGAATCAATAATTGCATGAATTAATACATCTCCATCACTATGAGCAATTTCGCCTTTATCATTTGGTATCTTAATACCACCAATTATTAAATCTCTATTATTCCCTAATTTATGTAAATCAAAACCTTGTCCTATTCTCACAAATTTTCCTTATCAATTTTATTGATGAATTTCCTAAATTCTTTATCTTTTGAATATTTATTTTCGCCTTCTTCTTTTGCTTTTAAATATTCAGAAATTTGATTCTTTGCATCAGGAATATCATCAACATATGTAATTTTAATATTTTTTGGATCACCAACACAGGCACCCACTTCTAAATTGAAATCACTATAAATTTCACTATCATCATTATAGGTTTTAAATTCATCTATGTTTTCATGAGCCGATAAAATTTCAGGATATTTAAATATTTGTGGAGTTTGAACTCTAAATATTTTTTTTCTATCTAAATGTTTTTCAATAATTCCATTTTGATTTACTTCTTTTATTGAGTCTGTAATTGAAATAACTGGAGCACAAGAGCCTATAACATTTGCAGTTGCTAAAGTTCTTATTATCAAATCTGGATTAATATAGCATCTAGCACCATCATGAATTGCAACAAAAGAGATAGGCAAGTTTAGTGTTTTTACCATTTTAAGGGCATTTAAAACACTTTCTTGTCTAGAATCACCACCTTCACAAAGGATTAAGGGAACAGGGCATCTGTTTCCTAATTCTTCAAGTGCAACTAAAGTTTCATTTTTTTTATCTTTGGGAGTTGTTACGATAATTGCTTTTAAGCTTGGAATTGATAAAAAAGGAACAACTGAATTATATAAGACAGTATGTTCATTAATTTTTAAATATTCTTTTTTTACTGGAGTTTCTATCCCATTATTAAATCTAGAGCTGCTACCAGCAGCTGTAATTATTGCACAAAAATTTGGAATTGCCATATTATTCTAGTTTACTAAAAATTAACATTTGAATTTCATCTTTTTCTTTATCTAAAGAATAAGAAGCTTCATCAATTAAAATTCTCAAAGCACTATCATATAATCTTCTCTCTTGAACTGGTAGTTCTTTAACTTTAGATCTATGGTAAAGTGTTTGAACAACTTTAGCTATAGAAGTAATTGATCCTTCTTTTAAAAGATCAACATTCATTTGATATCTTGCCTTCCAATCGATTGGAGTTTGTTTGTATTCTTTAGAAATAGTATTAATTGCTTCTAAAGCTTCATTTTCTTGAACAATCCCACGAATACCCATTTCTTGTGATTTCGCAACTGGAATCATAACCGTCATTTCTGATATATCTAAATATATTACATAGTAAAGTGTAGGAGTTCCTCGAAAGTCTCTCTCTTCAATTCTTTTAATTATTCCTACCCCTTGTAAAGGGTATACTACGTGTTCACCTATTGTAAATTCTGTTTCTTTTTTACTTGCACTCATAACTTTAATATTATACTCTATTTTTTATTATAATACAACATACTAATAATAGGCAAAATTTCATTTTTTCATTAAAATAACTCTTATGAAAACAGAAGATAGAAATTGTGGAATATTATTACATCCAACTTCTTTGCCATCAAGGCATGGAATTGGAAGTTTAGGTGAAGAGGCTTTTAAGTATATTGATTTGCTAAATGAGATGAAAATTTCATTATGGCAAATATTACCTTTAGGGCCAACTGGGTTTGGAGATTCTCCATATGCTTCAAGAAGCACTTTTGCTGGAAATGAATTGATGATTGATTTAACTCAATTAGCTTTGGAAAATTACTTAGATTTAAGTGATATTATTAAAGATCCTTTTGAGTTAACAGATAGAATTGATTACAATTTAGTTAGAGAATTTAAAGAGCCATTATTGAAAAAAGCTGCTTTGAATTTGTTAAAAAGTGAAGATACAAAAGATTTTGAAAAATTTTGCAAAGAGAATAAATTTTGGCTCGATGATTATGCTTTATATACTATTTTAGTCGAAGATTTTAATGATTCTAGATGGTTTTTATCTTGGCCAGAAAATTTAAAGATGCGAAAAAAATCAGCTCTAAATAATATTATAAAAAATAATAAAGAGCGTATTCAAATTGTAAAGGCAATACAATATTTTTTCTTTAATCAATGGCAAAAAGTTAAGGC
>Ga0102926_1000719_pt1 | contig 19588 bp, 19 predicted proteins | sample SalPonR1_A_D2_MG_FD_78173 | JGI IMG/M metagenome (GOLD analysis project Ga0102926, IMG submission 78173) | Salt pond soil microbial communities from South San Francisco under conditions of wetland restoration - Salt Pond MetaG R1_A_D2_MG | ecosystem: Environmental > Aquatic > Marine > Intertidal...
CACCCGGCCGGGTCCAAGGTCTGGGCCTCCGAGGTCATGCATCGCGCTCCGGTGATACAGGACTATCTTGAAACCACCCTGGTGGAATGGACCGAAGGACGCATGGCGATCATCCAGCGTTGGATCGACGAGGGCAAAATGAACCCGGTCGATCCGCGCCACCTGCTATACATGCTTTGGGCCACCACCCAGCATTACGCCGATTTCGGCCACCAGATCGAAACCCTGAACGGCAACGCGCCCCTCTCGGATGCGCAGTGGGAGGCAGCCAAGGGCTCGGTCAAGACCATCATCCTGACCGGCATCGGTGCGATTCCCTCGCTCTGAGCGGGCGCAACGCTCTTCCACGCGGCGCGAAAATGGCCCAATCTGGGGGCTGACCCCGGCACCCGGAGCCCCGCATGACCGAACTCACGCCCGCGAAGAAACCAACGCGTATCCAGATACGCAACCGCAAGCGCATCCTCGAAGCCGCGCTCGAAGTCTTTGCGCAGCATGGGTATCGCGGCGCGACGCTCGATCAGATCGCCGAGGCGTCGGGTCTCTCCAAGCCCAATATCCTTTACTATTTCACCGGCAAGGAAGAGATCCACGTCACCTTGCTCAATCAATTGATGGATGCCTGGCTTGCGCCTCTGCACAAGGTTGATGCCGATGGCGATCCGCTGGCCGAAATCCTGACCTATGTGCATCGCAAGCTGGAAATGAGCCGTGAATTTCCCCGCGAAAGCCGCCTGTTCGCCAACGAGATCCTGCAAGGCGCGCCGCGCATCGCGCCGCATCTTGATGCCGTGCTGCGCCCACTGGTCGCCGACAAGGCGGCGCTGATCCAGGGCTGGGTCGATGCGGGCAGGCTGGCGCCGGTCGATCCGCATCACCTGATCTTTTCGATCTGGGCGACGACCCAGCATTACGCGGATTTCGACGCGCAGGTGCGGGTGCTGATGGGCGATGCGCCCGTATTCGAGACCGCCGAGGCGTTTCTCGACACGCTTTACCGACGGCTGCTGGAGCCACGCCGGGATTGATGCAGCAAGATCACGGCGCGAAGGCTTCGGTGCTTGCGGCGTGTCGCCAAAGTTTCATTCGCGCGCGTTATCGCGTTAGCTAAGCGCGCGAACAAGGGACGGACACGCCATCTTGAGACATCTACCCACTTGCATTGCGATCTGCTTTGCTCTGCTCATCTCGGCCATGCCTTTGCGGGCAGACGACAAGCCCGCACAGGACGATATCCTGCAAGAGATGGGCATCCCTGTCAGCCAGGGCGCTGCGGCGGGCTATGTGCCTGACCAGGTCTGCGCCGAATGCCACGCCGACAAGGCCGAGAGTTTCGCCGAAATGGGCATGGCACGCAGCTTTTACAGCCCCTCGCCCGACAATGTGATCGAGGATTTCGCCCAAAGCCCCTATTTCCATGAACCGAGCCAGCGTTACTATGAAATGGAGCTGCGCGGCGACGAATATTGGTTCACGCGCTATGGTCTGGCCGGTGATGGCAGCCGGATGGATGTCTTCTCGGTCAAGGTGGATTGGGTGCTGGGGTCGGGCAACCATTCGCGCATCTATCTCTACCAGACCCCGGATGGCGCGCTGTTTCAGTTGCCGCTGTCCTGGTACACGCAGGGCGGCCACTGGGCGATGGCACCCGGCTATGAATTTCCCGAGCATGAAGGCGTCATGCGCGCGGTCTCGACACGCTGCATGGCCTGTCACAATTCCTACGCGGCCTATTCCGAGAACGCGGGCAAGGCGGGGCATCCGATGCTGTTCCCCGAGGACCTGCCCGAAGGCATCAGTTGCCAGCGCTGTCATGGCCCCGGCGCGGACCATGTCAGCAAGGCCTATTCGGGCGAGACCGACGTTGCCGCGCTGCATTCGGCCATCGTCAATCCCGGCAAGCTGGCGAACGAGGAGCTCTACAGCATCTGCTATGGTTGCCACATGCAGCCCACAGCCACCGTCAATGGCCAGCTGCGACTTGGCCGCGAGGAGTTTTCCTTTCGCCCAGGCCAGTCGCTTGGAGATTTCATCGTCAAGATGGATATCGAGGATGCGCAGATCGCCCATGGCGACCGCTTCGAGATCAATCACCACCCCTACCGGATGGAACAAAGCGCCTGTTTCATCGAGAGCGAGGGGCAGCTCGGTTGCCTCTCCTGCCATGACCCTCACTTCAAGATCAAACCCGAGGAACGGGCCGCGCATTACCGGACAGCTTGCCTTGCCTGTCACGAGACGGATGATGCGGGCCTGCCCGAAATGGCGGCTGCCGGGGCAACGCACCCGATGATCGGCGCAAGCGACGATTGCACCACCTGCCACATGCCCGAACGGCGCACGCAGGACGTGGTTGAAGTGACCATGACCGACCACAAGATTATCCGTGATCCGGGGCCGGAATCCGAACGTCTGGCGCCGATCACCAGCGAAAGGGTCGAGGTCGCGCGCATCATGCTCGCCGATCCCGACCAGCCCCTGCCCGAGGGCGAAAAGGCGGCGCTCGCGCTGATGTCGGTGCTGGAATACAGCGCATATGCCAACGTCACCGCCGCGCGCGACCTTCATCAGGTGCTGGTGCAGGGCAAGGTCGATCATTACGAACCCTGGCTCATGCTGCTTGAGGCCTATGTCACGCAGCAGAATTTTTCTGCGGCGCGTCAGATCGCGGGAAAGGCCCTGTCACTCGCACCCGAGAACCCCAAGGCGATCACGGCCGTCGCCGTGCTGCTTTACCGCACCGGCGATCCGGCGCAGGCGATCTCGATCCTGCGCCGGCTGATCGACAGCCAGCCAGAGAATATCGAGCCCCGCGTGCATCTGGTGCGGTTCCTGGCGGATCAGGGGCAGGTGCCCGAGGCGCTGGCCCATGCCGAGCGGGTGGTCGAGCTGCGCCCCAACCATTGGCAAAGCTGGACCATGCTGGCCAATCTCAAGCGTGTGATGGGCGAGAACGAACGCGCGATCGAGGCCTATCTTTCGGCGCTCGATATCCGCCCCGAATCCACGGGCGTGCGGCGTGCCACCATCGAGATGCTGGATGCGGCGGGTCGCAAGGATGACGCCGCCCGGCACCGCACACGCCTCGGCGAATAGGGAAACCGGGCAGCAGGGCGGGCCCATCGCGCGGCGCAGCGCCGGGGAGGGGCCGCCCCGCGCCGCGCAAATGGCCCTATTCGGCGGCGCAGCGCATCGGGTTGTTGGGATGCGTTGTCCAGTTGGCGTAATCGTCGCTGACCGTCGTGCCGGTGCGCGGATCGACCTCGCCCGCGGGCAGGCGCTCCATGGTGATGCAACCCTCGACCGGGCAGACATTGACGCACAGGTTGCAGGCGACGCATTCGGCGTCGATCACTTCGAAGACGCGGTCCTCCGACATGGAAATCGCCTGGTGGCTGGTATCCTCGCAGGCCGCATAGCAGCGCCCACATTTGATGCAGGCATCCTGGTCGATCCGCGCCTTGCTGATGTAGTTGAGGTTCAGATCCTGCCAGTTCACCACATTGGGCACCGCCCGCCCGACCAGTTCATCGACCGAGGCCATTCCCTTCTCGTCCAGATATTGCGACAGGCCCGAGATCATCTCCTGCACGATCTTGAAGCCATAGGTCATCGCCGCCGTGCAGACCTGCACATTGCCCGCGCCAAGGGCGATGAACTCGGCCGCGTCGCGCCATGTGGTGACGCCGCCGATCCCCGAGATCGGCAGGCCCGCCAAATCGGGGGAGCGTGAAATCTCGGCCACCATGTTCAATGCGATGGGTTTCACCGCCGGTCCGCAATAGCCGCCATGCGCGCCCTTGCCGTCGATCATCGGCTCGGGCGAGAACATGTCCAGATCGACCGAGGTGATCGAATTGATCGTGTTGATCAGGCTGACCGCATCGGCGCCGCCATCCTTGGCCGCTTGCGCCGGTTTGCGGATATCCGCGATATTGGGCGTCAGTTTCACGATCACCGGCAAATCCGAGTGTTTCTTGCACCATTCGGTGACCTGCTGGACATATTCGGGCACCTGCCCGACGGCACTGCCCATGCCGCGTTCGCTCATGCCATGCGGGCAGCCGAAATTCAGCTCGACACCGTCGCAGCCGGTCTCGATCACGCGGGCCAGAATGGATTTCCAGCTATCCTCGTTGACCGGCACCATCAGGCTGGCGATCAGCGCGTGGTCGGGATAGTCGCGCTTGACGCGGGTCATCTCGTCAAGATTGGTCTGCAGCGGGCGGTCGGTGATCAACTCGATATTGTTGAGCCCCAGAAGCCGCCGGTCGGCGCCCCAGATCGCGCCATAACGCGGCCCGTTCACATTGACCACGGGCGGGCCTTCCTCGCCCAGCGTCTTCCAGACCACGCCGCCCCAGCCTGCCTCGAAGGCGCGGCGGACGTTGTATTCCTTGTCCGTCGGCGGTGCCGAGGCCAGCCAGAACGGGTTGGGCGATCTGATACCGATGAAGTTCGTTTCGAGATTGGCCATGTCGCTGATCTCCTTGCGTGCTGGCGCGCTCAGCCCATCAGGCTGGCGTGGATGTCTTCGGCCGCGTCGCGGCCCTCGGCGACGGCGGTCACCGTCAGGTCATCGCCCCCCGTGGCGCAATCGCCCCCGGCCCAGATGCCGTTGCTCTCGGTGCGCCCGGCGCCGGTGACGCGGATCTTGCGCCCCTCGAGGGCGGGCAGGGCGGAGGCGGCGTCCAGCGTCTGGCCGATGGCCTTGAACACCTGGTCAGCGGCCAGCCGGAAGGTCTGGCCGGTGGGCGTGAGGCTGTCGTCGGTATATTCGAACTCGACCTCGCGCACCGCGCCATTGCCGTGGATCGCCACGGGTTGCGCGTTGGTGATGATGCGCACGCCCTTGGATGCGGCCAGATCCTGTTCATAGGCGCTGGCGTTCATCCGCTCGCGGCCCCGCCGGTAAACCAGGCTCACGTTCAGGGCGCCCAGCAGCTTGGCCTGCACCGCGGCGTCCACCGCCGTCATGCCGCCACCGATCACCACCACGTCGCGCCCGATGGGCAGCGCCTTGAGGTCGCTGGCCTGGCGCAGCTCGGCGATGAAATCGACCGCATCACGGATGCCGTCCTTGTCCTCGCCGTCCATCGAAAGCGCGTTCACGCCGCCAAGCCCGATTCCAAGGAACACCGCGTCATGAGCGCCCGCCAGCTCGGCCAGCGTCATCTCGCGGCCCAGCCGCTTGCCGGTCTCGATGCTGATGCCGCCGATCTTGAGCAGCCAGTCGACCTCGCGCTCTGCAAAGCTGTCCACCGCCTTGTAAGCGGCGATGCCGTATTCGTTCAGCCCGCCAGGCTTGTCGTGGCCATCGAAAATCGTCACCTCGTGGCCCTTCATCGCCAGGCGATGCGCACAGGCCAGCCCGGCAGGCCCGGCGCCGACCACGGCGACGTGCTTGCCGGTGGGCGCCGCGCGGCTGAAGGGATGCGTGCCCGCGTCCATCAGCGTATCGGTGGCATAGCGTTGCAACTGTCCGATCAACACCGGTTTGCCCTCGGCGGCCTCGCGCACGCAGGCTTCTTCGCACAGCGTTTCGGTGGGGCAGACGCGGGCGCACATTCCGCCCAGAATGTTCTGCTCAAGGATCGTCTCGGCCGCCGCCTCGGGCGTGCCGGTGGCGATCTGGCGGATGAACAGCGGAATGTCTATCGCGGTCGGGCAGGCTGTGATGCAGGGCGCGTCATGGCAGAAATAGCAGCGATCGGCGGCGACAAGCGCCTCGTGCTCGTCCAGGCGCGGATGCAGATCACCGAAGTTCTCGTCATAGGCCGGGGCGTCAAGCCGTCCGGCGACGATGCCTGGGGTCAATGCGGTCTCACTCACGGGGGCCTCCAGAATTTGTTATTGCGGGGCTCAGTATTCCACGATTCTATTTTTTATCAAATGGTAAAATTAAGGCGAAAAAATAATTGCAATCCCAAGGCCTTGGCCGTGGTAAGGCCGCGCGCGCATCATTGCGGCGCGTTTTTGCATCCATTTGAAAGGGTGTGGGAAAGCGGGGTCAGCGCGACTTTTCGTGGTCGAAACGCTGGCGGGCGATGGCCTCGTTGCGCTCGGCTTTCTTTTGGTCGTTCAGCGATGTCTCGACATAGTTCAGATGCGCCGTGACGGCTGCGCGCGCGCCTTCGGCGTCGCGGGCCTGAAGGGCGATGTTGATGGCGCGGTGCTGGTCCAGAAGCGCGCCGCGCGTGGTGCGCTGCTTGAACATGATTTGCCGGTTGTAGAACACGCCTTCCTGCAAGAGCTGGAACATCGAACGCATCATGTGCAGCATCACCACATTATGGCTGGCCTCGATGATGCCCATGTGGAATTCCGCATCAAGGCGCGCCTCGTCCTGCGGGTTGGGCTTTTCATGGGCGGCTTCCATCTTGTCGAATACGGCCTGGATGACCTGAAGATCGGTGTCCGAGGCCAGCCGCGCGGCGCGTTCCGCTGCCAGCCCCTCAAGATCGCGGCGAAAGGCGATATAGTCGAAAACCGCCTCGTTGTGATCGGCAAAAAGCCGGATCAGCGCGGGCGAAAAGGCGCTGCCCAGAACATCGGCCACGAAGATCCCCGCGCCCGCCCGCGTGCTGAGAAGGCCCTTGTCCTGCAATTCGGCCACCGCCTCGCGCAGCGAGGGGCGCGACACGCCCAGCCGGTCCGCCAGTTCGCGCTCGGATGGCAGGCGCTCGCCGGGGCGCAGGATGCCGCGCAGAATCAGCTTCTCGACCTGTCGCGTGACGGCGGTCGACAGCTTTTCGGGGGTCACTCTTTCAAATGGCATGGCAGGATCCTGCGTGAACTGGTCAGATCATATGACCGCCGCGCCACAGCGGCAAGCGCCCCATTGGTCAGCTTTCCGACAGGCGCCAGCGCCCGGACTGGCGCGGCAGAAAGGCCTCGATCGCGGCGGTGGCGACAACCTGGGTTTCGCCGCTGGCCGGGTCGCTCACATTCTGGCCGCCGGCAACAGCGCGCACCTCGGCGCGCCCGCGCGGCAGGGCCTCGGCCAATGCGGCGGTGTCAAGCGCATCGGGCGCCTGCACGCCTACCGTGACCTGCACGCGCATCTCCTTGTGATCGACGCCCAGAGCGCCAAAGACCGGCAGGGTCGAGCGCCGCATCGCGTCCTCGATCGCGCGGCGCGCGGCCTTCTGGTAATCCATGCCATGCAGGTCGTTGCCCATACCCATTTCGATGATGATGCGCTGTTCACCCATTGGCTTGCTCCATCTCGAAACTGACGGAAATCGCCGCGTTGGCCATCACCGTGGGGTTGCCCGTGCCCTCGGGGCGCGCGATATCCAGCCCGCCATGATGCGCAGTGACGCTGACCTGGCCATAGGGAAAGACCCCGGCCACCGCCGCGCAATCCACCGCTTCGGGGGCCTGCACGGCGATCTCCACGTCGATGATCATCGCCGCTTTGTCGAAGCCGAACAGCTCGGCCATGTTGATCGAGTTGCGCCACAGCGCATCCTTGACGGCACGGGTCGCGGCCTCGGTGTAGTCCTGCCGCCTGAGCGAGGTGCCAAGGCCGAATTCGGTCAATACGCGGTGCTTGGGCATGTTCAGAACTCCACCCCGATCTGCGCCTTGATCCCGGAGCGGAACGGGTGCTTGACCAGCTCCATTTCGGTCACGAGGTCGGCGATTTCGATCAGCTCGTCCTTGGCGTTGCGCCCGGTCAGGACCACATGGGTCATATGCGGCTTTTCCTCGGCCAAGAACTGCACCACCTCGTTGATATCAAGGTAATCGTAGCGCAGCGCGATGTTGATCTCGTCGAGCAGGATCATCCGGTTGGACTCGTCGCGGATCAGCGCCTTGGCCTTTTCCCAGGCCGCCTGCGCCATCTCTATGTCGCGGTCGCGGTCCTGGGTCTCCCATGTGAACCCCTCGCCCATGGTGTGAAAGGCGCAGGTATCGCTGAATTTCGACAGGATCAGGTCGCGCTCGCCGGTGGACATGCCGCCCTTGATGAACTGCACCACGGCGCATTTCATGTCATGCGCGATGCAGCGGAAGATCATCCCGAACCCGGCGCTGGATTTGCCCTTGCCCTTGCCGGTATGGACGATGATCAGGCCCTTTTCATCGGTCTTGGTGGCCATGATCTTGTCGCGGGCGGCCTTTTTCTTGGCCATCTTGGTGGCGTGGCGGTCGCTGTCATCACTCATCTGGCGCGTGTCTCCCTATTGGAACAGGGCCAAGACATAAGGCGCAATGAGGGCGGTTAGCAAGGCATTGAACCCCATGCCGATCCCCGCGAAGGCGCCCGCGGTCTGGTTGACCTGAAACGCCCGCGCGGTGCCGATCCCATGCGCCGCCGTGCCCACCGCAAAGCCGCGCGCGCGCCAGTCGGTGATGCGCAGCGCGTTCATCAGCGGCGTCACCACGACCGCGCCGATGATACCCGTCAGGATCACCAGCGTCGCGGTCAGCGTCGGCAGCCCGCCCAGTTGCTCGGCGATGCCGATCGCCACCGGGGCGGTGGTGGATTTGGGCGCAAGCGACGCCAGCGTCGCACCCCCGACGCCCATCGCATCGGCGATCCAGAGCGCCGACAGGATCGCCGTCCCCGACCCTACCAGCAGCGCCCCGGCCATCGGGATCAGCGTGCGGCGCATATGGTGCAGGTTGCTGTAAAGCGGCCCCGCCAGCGCCACGGTGGCCGGCCCCAGCATGAAATGCACGAACTGCGCGCCCTCGAAATAAGTGCCATAAGGGGTGCTTGTCACCCAAAGCAGGGCGGCCAGCAGCAGCATCGCCACCAGCACCGGATTGACCAGCGGGTTATCGCGGCTCAGGCGATAGGCCGCATCGCCGATCAGGTAGGCGACCAGCGTCGCGGTCAGCCACAAGAGCGGCCCCTCGCGCAGGTAAGACCAGATTTCCGGCAATTCGGTCATGCGCTGCCCTCCCCGTCATTTCCGGTCAGCCTGGCCAGCGCCACGAAGGTCAGCGCCCCCGCCGCCAGCGCCAGCACCGTGCTGGCGACCAGCGCCAGCAGCAGGGCCGGCCCGGATTGCCCCAGTGCTTCGGCATGGCTGATCACACCCACGCCCGCGGGCACGAACAAGAGCGACAGATGCTGCAGGATTCCCCTCGCGGTGGGCAGGACGCGCTCGGCCAATGCGGGCCGGAGCAGGAAAGCGCCCAGCAGCAGCGCCATGCCGATCACCGGACCCGGCACCGGCAGGGCCAGTGCGCGCGCGATCACCTCTCCGGTCAGTTGAAAGCCCAGAATGACGGCGATGTTCAGGATCATGACGCGCCTCCCCCTTGCGGTCCCGCGCCGATCATACGCCGCGCGCGCCGCAGGCAAAAGGGCCGCGCATTGCCGGCGCGGCCCTTCATGTCAGTTGGTCGGATTTTGCGCGCTCAGGCGGCGCCGACCGGCTGACCGGGGGTGGAGCCGCGCGGCGAGAAATGCTTGCGATTGAGGCGCAGCACCAGCGCGATCATGGCGAATTGCGCCAGCAGGGCGATTGATGTCAGCCCCCAATAGGGCAGGCCGAACTTGGCGATGACACCGGCCCCGACCAGCCCCTTGTTGACGAAGAAATGCATCAGCACCGCAAAGGCCACGCCCGGACAGATCAGCGTATAGGATCCGGCCGAGGCGCGCTCGCCGCTGATGTAGGTGCGCCAGTAACCCTGCCGCTTCAGCACCAGAAGGCCCAGCGCCAGGAACAGCAGCTCGATGGCGATCAGGCGCGACAGGAAAATCAGCGTCTCACCCGCACCGCCATGCACATCGAAGGTCACATGCAACCCGTGATCCTGACGCATGAACATGATGCCCAGCACCGTCACGATGGGCACCACCACCATCAGGGTCGGCGCTGATTCACTGGCGGTGCCGTGATGCAGCATCGAATTCATCCCGGTGATCGCAGCGAACAGCGTGTAGATGATCGCGGTGACACCGAAAAACGTGCTCAGCACAAGGCTTGCGCCCACTGTCACCGTGCCGGTGCTCATCGCTGCCGGGGCGGCCAGCCCGACCCCGACCATGGCGATGGCGAAGGCGGGCAGAAGCTGCGCGAAGGAATTATGCGCGGTCATGTCATAGACGCCGCCCTCGCTCAGCACCCGCCCCAGGAAATGCCCCAGCAACCGGAACGCCCAGATCCCGATCAAGAGGAACGCGACCAGCGCCATGGGAAACAGGTATTCGACAATCCCCCACAGCCCCGGCACGAAAACCAGCCCCAGGATGAAGCCCACATTGACCGTCATCGCCGCCGCCAGCGGCGCCGCCAGAAGCGCGGTCTCGCCATTGGTGCGGCGCAGTTCGCTATAGGCTTCGCTTTGCTGGAAGCGGCGCAGCGCGGCGATATTCCAGACCAGCGACTTGATGTTTAGAAACGCCATGGCGGCGATCCCGATCAGGGCCACCATGATCGCAAACCTGAGCGCGACGCCGCCCGTGGCAAGCCCCGCCGCCACATCCTCGAATACCGGCACGGGGCGGCCCGGATGGGGCAGCCAGAACATCAGATACATGAAAAAGGTCACCGTCAGACCCCCGGCCCCCAGCGAGGCGAGGAAATATAGCGGCGTATAGCTGTCGGCAGGACGCGCGGCAGGGCTGGACATATTGTTACTCCCAATGATCACATTTCGGCTTTGAGGATTCATAACATTCCGAAAACGGAATGTGTCTGGGGCAGAGTGTCGCTGCCGGCATGTGCGGTTGGAAAGGATTTGTTAACCAAGTGCAGGGCAGGCTGGGGCATGACCCGCACACCGCTCCATTTACTGTACCTTGTCGCCGCGCTGCTTTTGTTGGCCGGGTGCAACACGCCCGGCCCCGGCTTTCGCGGGCTCGATCCGCAGCGCGTCAGCATCGGCAAAAGCACCTTCGATGTGCGTGTCGATACCCAGGCGCGGCGCGCGCAGGCGATCCGCGTCAATTCCGAATGGGCGCCGGGGCGCAGATCGGTCCAACAGCGCGCCGCGACCGCCATCGAACAGGTCAGCGGATGTCGCATCTCTCGGCTCGAAGGGGATCAGGTGGTGATCGTCGCGCGGCTCGATTGCGGGAAAGGCGATGCGCGGCGCGCGCAGCGGCGCGCGTCCGTGCCTCAGGCCCTGGAATATGATTGCCAGGTCGCACACCATGGCGCGGGGCGGGCCAGAATGACCTGCACGCCGCTCAACTGACCCGCGCCGCCGTGATCCGCGCGCGCGCCGTGTTCGAACGCGGCATCCACAGCCCCCGCTCGATCGCCTCCTCCAGCCGCTCGGCAATTTCGCGCAGGGCGGGGGCGTTATGTTCTGCGATGAAGTCGCGGGTGTCGTCATCCTTCAGGAAGGCCGCCTCGACCAGATCGAAATGATGGTCGCGCACCGCGCCCGTGGTGGCGGCGAACGCAAAAAGGTAATCCACCGTCGCCGCGATCTCGAATGCGCCCTTGTAGCCATGCCGCTTCACGCCCTCGATCCATTTGGGATTGACCACGCGCGAGCGCACCACCCGGCCGATTTCGTCCTCAAGGCTGCGGATCACCGGGCGCTCGGGGCGAGAATGATCATTGTGCCAGATCGGCCGCTCGCGGCCCTGAAGCGTCTGCACCGCCGCCGCCGCGCCGCCCTCGAACTGGTAATAGTCGTCGCTGTCCAGGATGTCATGCTCGCGGTTGTCCTGGTTCTGCACGATGGCCTCGGTCTGGCTCAGCCGGGTTTCGAATCCTTCGCGGTCGGGGCGCCCCTCGTCCTTGGCGCCGTAAGCATAGCTGCCCCATGTCAGATAGGCCTCGGCCAGATCGGCCTTGTCGTTCCACAGCCGCTCGTCGATCAGCGCCTGCAGGCCCGCGCCATAGGCGCCGGGCTTGGCGCCGTAGATGCGTGCGCCCGCGCCCTCTGTTCGGGCGCGCGCGGCGGCGGGGTTGATATCCTCGGGCTCGTCAATCTCCATCACCGCCCGCGCGGCGCTGTCGAACAGCGCGATCAATTGCGGAAAGGCGTCGCGGAAAAAGCCCGAGATGCGCAAGGTCACGTCCACCCTGGGCCGCCCCAGCACGCCCTCGGGCAGCACCTCGAAGCCAGTGACGCGGCGGTTGGCGGAATCCCATTGCGGCTTCACGCCCATCAGCGCCATGGCCTGCGCGATGTCATCGCCCCCGGTGCGCATGTTGGCCGTGCCCCAGGCGGTTAGCAACATGCTGCGCGGCCAGTCGCCATGGGTCTGCAAGTGTTTTTCGATCAACAGGTTCGCCGATTTCCACCCCAGCGCCCATGCGGTCGGGGTCGGCACCGCGCGCGCATCCACGCTGAAGAAGTTGCGCCCCGTCGGCAAGGTATCGAGCCGCCCGCGCGTCGGCGCACCCGAGGGACCGGGAGGGACGAACCGCCCCGAAAGACCGGTGAGCAGCCCGCCCTCCTCCTCAGGGCCGCAGGCACGCAGCACCGGCATAACATACGCCGCCGCATGTTCCATCACCGCGCGGCTCGCCGCCCCTGGCGGAGGCGTCTTGCCCTCGATCATCTCGACTGCCAGCGCCTCCAGCCGCTCGACGCTGTCGCCCGCGCTGCGCCAGGCACCTGGCACGATCTCTTGCAGAACCTCGGGCTTTGGCCCCTGCCAGGGCGCGGCCATGTCGCAATCCAGCGGATCAAAGCCCAGGTCCAGATCACTGGCCAGTGCCCGGATGATCGAGGCATCGCCCCCCTTACCCTGCCCGCGCGGCACCCGCAGGAGGGCAATGGCAAGGTCGCGCGCCTGTCGCCCCTCGGGTGAGAGGCCGAACACATGCAGCCCGTCGCGGATCTGCGCCTCCTTGAGTTCACAGAGATAAGCGTCGAGCTTCGCAAGGTCCGTGTCCTCGTCCTCGCCGCTCAGTCCCACATCCTTGTCGAGGCCGGTCGCCGCCGTGAGGCTCAGGATCTCGCGGCGCAGATGGTCGATGCGGCGCGGATCGACCCCGGCGGCCTCGTAATATTCATCCACCAGCGCCTCGAGGTCGCGCAGCGGGCCATAGGTCTCGGCGCGTGTCAGGGGCGGGGTCAGGTGGTCGATGATCACCGCCTGCGCGCGCCGCTTGGCCTGCGTGCCTTCGCCCGGATCGTTGACGATGAAGGGATAAAGATGCGGCATCGGACCCAGCACCGCCTCGGGCCAGCAATCCCGCGACAGCGCCAGCGCCTTGCCCGGCAGCCATTCCAGATTGCCATGCTTGCCCATATGCACCACCGCCTGCGCACCAAAGCTGCGCCGCAGCCAGATATAGAAGGCCAGGTAGTTATGCGGCGGCACAAGATCGGGGGAATGATAGCTGTCGGTCGGGTCGATATTATAGCCCCGCGCCGGTTGCACCCCCACGACGACATTGCCGAATTCCAGCACCGAAAGGGCGAAATCCCCGCCTGTCCCTTCCGCGTTGCGGACAAAGAACGGGTCATCCTCGGGCGCGCCCCAGCGGTTTTCCATCGCTTCGCGCAGATCCCATGAAAGCTCGGCATATCCTGCGCGGTAATCCGCCAGCGACAGGCGCACGCCGCCCTTGCGCTCGGCGCGGTCGGTCAGCCAGTTGGTCGGCCCTGCCATCACCGCTTGCATCAGCGCATCGCTGTCATCTGGCGCGCCGCGCACGCGATAGCCGGCCTCTTTCAGCAGGCGCAGCACATGCACCGTGCCCGCCGGTGTGTCGAGCCCCACGCCATTGGCCAGCCGCCCATCCTTGTTGGGATAGTTCGCCAGCACCAGCGCCACGCGCCGCGCGCCCGCTTGGGTGGCGCGCAGATCGGCCCAGTTCTTCGCCAGTTCGGCCACGAATTCCACCCTGTCGCCCTGCGCGCGATAGGCGGCGATCGGACATTGCGTGGCCTCGTCAAAAAACGCCTCGCCCTTGAAACTGACCGCCCGGCTCAGCACGCGGCCGTCAACTTCGGGCAGGGCGACATTCATGGCGATATCGCGCGCCGAAAGGCCGCTCAGCCCGGTCGCCCACGCCTCTTCGCCCGATCCCGCCAGCACCACCTGAAAGACCGGCGCGCCGTTGGCCGCCTCTATGGTCAGTGGGTTTTGCGGGCCGTCATCGCCGTCATGGGGCGATCCCACGGCAAAGGACGTGCAGTTCAGGATCACGTCGGGCGGCGCGGCGGCGAAAAGATGCTCCAGCGTGGCCACCGACACCGGATCCTTCAGCGAGGCCACGAAAACCGGCAGCGGCGCCATCCCGGCGCGCAAAAGCGATTTCACCAAGCGGTTGATCGGATTGAGCCCCGCCCCCTCAAGCAGCGCACGATAAAAAATGAGCGGCACCACCGGCGCGCCCTCGCGCCAGGCCGCCTTGGCCGCCGACAGGTCGGCAACCCCGGCGCCGGGCCAATAGACACCCGCGCGCAACAGCGGGCTGGCGGCAGGGGGGCGCACGCCGCCCTCCAGCATGGCGCGCGCATAGGCGAGGAAATTCGCGGCGTTCTGCGGCCCGCCTTCGACAAGGTAAGACCAGAGCGCGTCGTAATCCGCATCCCCCACCGTGGACAGCCCACGCAATTCGGCATCTGGCTTGTCGTCACCGGGCAGCAGCGCCAGCTTCACGCCCGCCTCGACACAGCGCGCGGCATATTGCTCGGCGCCGTATTTCCAATATCCGACACCGCCCAGCACCCGCGCGATCACCAGCTTTGAGCGCGTCGCGCAGGCATCCAGATGCATGTCCACCGACATCGGATGGCGCAGGTAAAGAAGGCTTGTCAGGCGCAGCGATGGCGGCGCGTCCATTTCGCCGCGCGCGGCGCTCAGCGCGGCCAGTTCCGTATCCGCGGCCGAGATCACGACCACATCCGCCGGGGTCTGGCCGGGATCGACGGGCTCCAGCCCGTCGTCGATGGAACCGGGGGTCGCGGCAAGAAGATGCATGTTGCCTGGCCTTTCAAATGGCGCGCGCGGCGCCTGACTGATCCAGCGGCTTTTCCATGAAAACGCTGGTCTCGTTGGGTTGGTAATCGCCGAAAATCCCGCGCCGCTCAAAGCCGTGGCGCTGGTAAAGGCGGATCGCGCTCTCCAGCCCCTTGCCGGTCTCAAGACGCAGGCAGGGCAGGGCGCGGGCGCGCGCTTCGTCCTCGATCTGGCGCAACAGCGCAGCCCCCACGCCCCGGCCCCGTGCATGGGGCGCGGTGAACATCGCCTTGACCTCGCCGTAACCCTCCAGCACCGCCAGCGCCCCGGTGCCTAGCACCGCGCCGCCGTCACGGGCGGTGAAAAAGACGATGCCCGGCGCTTTCAGCGCCTCGGGCGTCAGCCCATAGCAATCCTCGGCGGGAAACAGGCGCAGTAGCATCGTGCGGCTTTCTTCCAGCAGGGCGCGCGGCGCGGGGGCGCAGGGATCGTCGGGCGCAACGATCAGCATGGGCGCGACAATGCTTGCGTGATCGCCGCGTGATCCAGCCCCGCCTGACCGATCACCACCAGCCGGGTTTCGCGCGGCTCGGCGCCGAAGGGGCGGTCGAAATAGCTGTCCACCCTTGGCCCCACCGCCTGAATCGTCATGCGCATGGGCTTGTCCGTCACCGCCACGAACCCCTTGAGCCGCAATATGTCATGCGCGCGGATCACCTCGGCCACCTCTTGGGCAAAGCGCACGGGGTCGCTGATTTCGGGGCGCGTCACGACGAAGGACTCAAAATCATCATGATCGTGATCGTGGTGATGATGGTGGTCGTGGTCATCACCCTCCTCGTCATCATGGTGATGATGGTGATGGATTTCGTGGCGCGCCGCCATGTCGCCCTCGGCGCCGATACCCTGACCCAGCAGCACATCCACCGGCAGCGCCCCCATCGTGGCCTTGATCACCTGCACGCCGTCGCGGCTTTCTTCTCGCAGCCTGTCGGTCAGGCTTTCTGCCTCGGTCTCGTCCAGCAAATCGGCCTTGTTGACGACGATCATGTCGGCGCAGGCCATCTGGTCGGCGAAAAGTTCCGAAAGCGGCGTTTCATGGTCAAGGTTCTCGTCCAGCGCGCGCTGGGCGTCCACGGCCGCCACGTCATGGGCGAACCGGCCTTCGGCCACCGCCTTGCCATCCACCACCGTGACCACCCCGTCCACCGTGACGCGGGTGGAAATCTCGGGCCAGTTGAACGCCCGCACCAAGGGTTGAGGCAGGGCAAGGCCGCTGGTTTCGATCACGATATGATCGGGCGGCGCGTCGCGTTCCAGCAGCTTTTGCAGGGTGGGAATGAAATCCTCGGCCACGGTGCAGCAGATGCAGCCATTGCTCAATTCCATCACGTCGTCATCGGCGCAGCCCTCGATGCCGCAGCCCTTCAGGATGCCGCCATCCACGCCAAGATCACCGAATTCGTTGATGATCAGCGCGATGCGCTTGCCGTTGGCATGTTCCAGCATGTGCCGGATCAGCGTGGTCTTTCCGGCGCCCAGAAATCCGGTGACGACGGTTGTGGGGATCTTGGCTGGCATCAGGCTGCCTCCTTCTTTCGGGGAATGGCGTTGGAATGTGCGGGGCGGTGTTTGCGGGGCTTGCCAGCGGCGCGGCGCTGCCCTAGGCGGATCTGGCTTGACCGGATCGCGCAGAGGAGGGCCGGGGCCATGGATCGCATCGTCATATGCTCGACCTGTGAAACGGGCGAGGGCGCGCTTGATGGCAGCGGCTTTGCGGCGCGGCTGCGCGCGGCGCTCGGGGCGGGTACGGATGTGCAGGAACATCCCTGCCTTTCGATGTGCGCGCAGCCCCTGTCGCTGGCGTTCAGCGCGCCGGGCAAGGCGACATATCTCTTCGCCGGGATCGACCCCGCGCGCGACCTTGACGACACGCTGGCCTTTGCCGCGCTATATGCCGCCAGCCCCGATGGCTGGATCGAGGATGCCCGCGGCGCGGGGCGTCTGCGCTTCTGCCTTGTGGGGCGGGTGCCTGCGTAAGCGCGGGTCATTCGATCACCAGTTCCATTTCGGCGGCGATCGGTTCGCCATCCACGGCCAGTTGCGAGTGATCGTTGGCATTCAGGGTCACGCGCAGCATGTGGCGCCCCTTGGGCAGGGCATAAAGCTGTTGCCAGCGCCCATAGGCGCGCGCCAGCTTGACGCCGTTCAGATAGACATGCGCATGGCCGTGGCCGGGCACATGCGGGCCGTTCACTCCCTTGGGGTCAAAGGTGAAATTTTCGACCATCAGTTCCAGATTGCGGCTTTGCGGCCCGTCGGGATGGATGTTCAGGGCCAGTGTCGGGGCCGGCGCCCCGGCCTCGGTCAGGGCGTCGTGGTCATGGCCGCCGGCGCTCTCATGCTCATGGGCGCTGTGGTCATGCACCGCGCTGTCGGCACCATGATCGTGCCCCTCCAGTTCAGCGCCCGAGGTGGCCGCAAGCAAAAAGCCGAAACCGGTGCCGAAAAACAGCCCGATCAACAGAAAGATGAAGGTTCTGGGCATTCTCGTTACTCCTACTTGGGGTCCGGCGGCAGGTGTTGGGCCGCCGGACCGTATCGCGTCTCAGGCCATGGCCGATTCGCGTTGCCAGAAATACCCGGCCAGCAGGCCCAGAATGGACCACGCCGCCAGCCCGGTGCCAAGCGCGCGCGCCGCGAACAGCGCCGCGATCTCGGGCGGGACCGGCCCGGCAAAGGCGTCGGGATGCGGCGCGCCGATCACATGCGGCGCCAGCAACAACAGGATCGCGGTGCCCCATGCGGCCCAGCCCTTGCCGAACCCGATCAGCGCCAGTGCCGTGGCGCTGGCCGCGACCGTGCCCCACCACCAGACCTGGCGCGCAGCGATATCGGCGGCGGCCACGCCCGGCACTTCGGGGGGCAGCGAAACGGCGGGCGCGAAATGCACCGCCACGAAACCCGCGATGCCCCAGACGATCCCGCGCCGCGCGTCGATCACCGCGCCGCGCGTGGCGGCAAAGGCCATGCATGCCACAAGCATCATCCCGTAGCCCACATAGATCAGCGCCGAAAACAGGATGCTCAGCCCGTCGCGCACCGGATCGAACCCCGGCAATTCGGGAGTCGCGCTGGCAGGCGGCGTTGCGAAATGCGCCAGCTCCCCGCCTTCATAAAGCTCTGCATGCAGCAGCACCGGCTGCACGAATGCGATCTGCAACGCGGCGGCGATCAGCCCCGCGCAGAACCCAGCGAACAACGCGCTGGTCACAATTTTCTGAAACATGGTTCAGTGACAGGGAAAGCCGGTGGCGTGGCGCACGTCATGGGCGGCATCATGCAGCGCGGCGGCCTGCACATGGCCGGCAAGCGTGACGATGCCAAGCCCGATCAGCATGGCGGCGACGAAGGGAAGTACCGTGGTTGCGACGGCGGATTGAGCCAATGTGCTCATGGTGGTCACTCCTTATAGCCTCTCACCCGAGGCGTTGGGTTTCATCAGGCAAGGGCTGGTTTCCTGGCTCGCGGGTCGTTGCCTGAACTGCCGCCTTCCCGGTGTCTTGGCCGGTGGCATGATGGCAGGGGCTCTCCGCTTACAGTCGCGGGGGCGGCTGACGATTGGGCGCCCTGATTGGGTCCGCCGTCACGTCATTCCCTAATTATCCCGATAGGCGCTTTGCGCCCTGAAGGGAACCTTTGCGCCTCTGGTATGACCCCGGCACAGGGGCTGGGTCAAGGATGAAATGATGCGCGCCAGCCGCGCCTTGAAGCGCCATTTTCCGCCGGTTGCGCATATATCTTGTGGATAACTGCCCCCAATGGCCCATATGCTGGGGTTTGGCGTTGACAGCGCGCCCATGCACGCCCCACATTTCCCGTCATACCGGAATCACGCGCCCGAGGTGCCCTTGCAGTTCACCAAGCTCAGACTGACCGGCTTCAAAAGCTTCGTCGACCCCACCGACCTGCATATCTCGCATGGTCTGACCGGGGTGGTCGGGCCGAATGGCTGTGGCAAGTCGAACCTGCTCGAGGCGCTGCGCTGGGTGATGGGCGAAAACCGCCCCACGGCGATGCGCGGTGGCGGCATGGAGGACGTGATCTTCGCCGGGGCCGCCACCCGCCCGGCGCGCAACTTCGCCGAAGTCTCGATCCATATCGACAACAGCGACCGCCTTGCGCCCGCCGGGTTCAACGATTCCGACCATCTCGAGATCGTGCGCCGCATCACCCGCGATGTCGGCTCGGCCTACAAGGCCGCGGGCAAGGACGTGCGCGCGCGCGACGTGCAGATGCTCTTCGCGGATGCCTCGACCGGCGCGCATTCTCCCGCGCTGGTGCGCCAGGGGCAGATTTCCGAACTCATCAACGCCAAGCCCAAGGCCCGCCGCCGCATCCTCGAAGAGGCCGCCGGGATTTCGGGCCTCTATCAGCGCCGCCACGAGGCCGAACTGAAACTCAAGGGTGCCGAACAGAACCTTGCGCGCGTCGATGACGTGATCGAACAGCTGGCCGGGCAACTTGCGCAACTGGCCCGGCAGGCCAAACAGGCCGCCCGCTACCGCGCCATCGGCGAGGATCTGCGCCAGGCAGAAGGGCTGCTGCTGTATCGCCGCTGGAAAGAGGCCGACGAGGCCCGCGCCTGCGCCGAGGACGATCTGCGCGAACGCACCGCCGCCGCCGCCCGCGCCGAATCCGCCGCGCGCGAGTCCTCCAAGGCCCGCGCCAAGGCCGAAGAGG
>Ga0102926_1000724_pt1 | contig 19540 bp, 16 predicted proteins | sample SalPonR1_A_D2_MG_FD_78173 | JGI IMG/M metagenome (GOLD analysis project Ga0102926, IMG submission 78173) | Salt pond soil microbial communities from South San Francisco under conditions of wetland restoration - Salt Pond MetaG R1_A_D2_MG | ecosystem: Environmental > Aquatic > Marine > Intertidal...
AACCTATGTATTTCTCTATTGAATATTTTTTCATCCTTATCTGAAAATTCATCGCTGCTTCTATCAATCCATCCTCTTGTACCAAATACTTGTACATTATTAAAATTATAACTGTTGTTTTGGAGAAAGCTTATGCTTTTCAAATTAAGTTTTTTTAGTTTTGAGTTTGTCGACCACCAATAATCGTGATTGCCTTTTGATATTATTTTTTTGCCTTTTAGTTCATCTATTTTTTTAAGATCATTAATACCCTTTTCTAGCGAAATAGCCCAAGATATATCTCCTGCTAACAAAACTAAATCTTCTTCTTGCACTGTTTTTTCCCAATTATTAAAAATCTTTTCTTCATGATTAGACCAGTTATCTCCAAAAATATCCATTGGTTTATTTTTTTCATAGTCTAAATGAAGATCTGAAATCGAGTAAATTTTCATACTAGCTCCTCTGTTATAAGTTTATTAAATTGTAATCAGCTCCCAACTCTTTAAGAATTTTTACTTCTCTTTTATGACAGGTGAATAGTATTATCTGATATTGTTCTTTGATTTTACTAAAAATTTCTAAAGCGTTTTTTAACCTTTCATCATCATATTGAGTAAAGCAATCATCTAAAATTATTGGTATTTCCGAGCTGTTGAACATTAAATTTATTAATCCAAATCTAAGAGAAAAGTATATTTGATCAATAGTACCTAAACTTAAATTATTTATACTAACAGCATCTTCTTTCTGGATATCTTTTACAGTTATATTAAAATCATCACTTATATTTATTTCTTCATATTTTCCACCTGTTAGTATTTTAAAGTACTTATTAAGGTTCTTTTTTAACTCAGGCATAAATTCTTCTTTGATTTTTATAGAAGTTTCAATTATATTTTCTTTTGCAAGTTCCACTATATTATTATGAGTATTGATTGAATCCTTTTCTCTTTCCAAATCTTGGATTTCTTCTTCTATTAAGTAGAGTCTTCTATAGTTTTCTAATTTTTTGATTTTATCAATGTTTTTATCTATTTTATCTTTAGATTTTTGTATTTCCTCTTCCACTATTAGTTTTTCTTCTTTAATTTCATTAAAATCTGTGAAATTTTCTTTTTCTTTAATTTTAGTTATTATTTCGAATTTTTCTTTTAAAGAATTATAATCATCTCCGTCTAAAATATTTTTTAAAATTTCTTCTTTATTATTCTTTATAGATACTTTCTCTTTCAATATAGACTGTATTTTAAAAGCTTCTTTGAATTCATCCTTTGAATCTACTCCACTGTTTGAAAGTATTTTGTTAACTTCTTTATTATTTGAGTCTATTTCCTTCTCTATAAATTCTTTTTTGCTTTTGATTTCATTTAATTTTTCTTCTTTTTCCCCTAAGTTATTGAATCTCATTTCACTTTCATTATATTTTTTATTTAAACTTTTTATATTTTCTTCGTTGATTTCTAAAAATCCAAATTTATTTAAATACTCATATAGAAATTCTTCAATCTCCTTACACTTTTTATTCAAATAAAAAATTTCTTCCTCAAGAGTTTCGTAAGTTTTATTTTTTTCTTCTATGGCCTTTTGATTATCAATAGCATCATAATACATAGATTTTAAATCTTTAGTATTTGAACAATTATATTTTTCTAAAATATTTTCTTTGTTTTCCTTTAAATTTTCACATTCTTCCTTATACTTTGGAGATTGTTCACTAATTTCTTTTATTTCTTTTTTTATATTTCTTATTAAAGTATTATTCCTTGATAGCTTGCTTAGTAAAAACACCCCGAAAATAGCTGCTCCACTTAAATAATACAAGTTAATATTATTGTAATAATTTGCAGCAAAATAAGATCCAATAGGTGCACCCAAAATTATCAGCAAAGATATAATGACTTTTAACCACTTAATATTTCTTTCCTGTTTTAATTTAGTCTTTAGTAATGAAATAATGTTACCTTCTAATATCCCCTGCAAATATTTTCTTCTTTTGTTTTCTCTTGTGATTTGATTATAACTTTCAATTATTCCTTCATAGTCTTTGTCATTGATCTCATCTATCTCTTTTTTTAAATTATCGAGTTTTACCTGTAATCTTTCCAACATTTTTTTATTATTCTTATAAAGCTCATGCTGGGATATAAAGTTTGATTCCCCAACATTCTTAAACTTTTGAAAATCATTTTTAATATATATAATTTCTTTTTCCAGTTCAGTTAAATCATTTTCCAGTTCAGATTTTTCATCATTCAACTTTTCGTTCTTAGAACTTAATACTATTAGTTCTTCATAATCCTCTATCTCTATATTCATATCGCTTTTCATCGACTTAATTTCATCTTCTAATTCTTTAATTTCTTTTTTTACTTTACTAGAATCTTGATATTTTTTTTCGAAATTATCAAAGTTTTTTATTGATACTATTGGTTCTAACTCTTCATTTCTTGAATTTAGTATCTCTAAATCATTCTTTGTCTCTACAATTTTATTAGTAAATAATTTAATTTCTTTTTTTTGGGTTAAAATTTCTTCTTTTTCATTTTTTCTACTTTCAATAGTACTTTCAATTGTCTCCAATTTATCTGTTTTCTTTTTTTGGTCTAATTTTTCTAAAACATTATCTATGCTGATTTTTTGATCCTTAGTTCTACCTAAATTTTCTATTTTATCTTTTATTTCTTTTAATAAATCTTTATCCGTTTTACTTTTAAGCTGTCCTATACTTAATGTGTTTTTATATATTTCTCTGTTAATACCAAAAAGTTGATATCCAGGTTGTTGAAAATCGTCTATTTCATTTGTGTTTTCTTCATTGTCATTAATTTTGCACACATTTTTATTAAAATCTCTATAAACTAAATAATCTCTGTTATCTTTTATCTCTACTGATCCACTGTATTCATTTGAAAACCATGGGTCATATTTTTTCTTTTCTAATTTTCCATACTCAGTAGATAAGTCAAAATAAAATAAAAGGCTTTCTATGAATTTATGAATAGTACTTTTTCCAGTTTCATTGTCGCCGTAAATAATATTAATCCCATTATTCAATTCAATTTTTTTATCTATGAATTTGCCAAAGGCTTCAATATTTATTTCCTTAATATTCATTAACTATCCACCTTCTCTCTGTATAATTCTTCAAGACCAGCTAAGATTGATTTTTGTTCATATAGATTTTTATATCTTTTCTTTTTCATTTCATTAATATATCTGCCTATAATATTGTTTTTATTCTCTTTTTCTTCTTTATATAATTCTAAACTATATTCAAAATCTTCAATAAATTCAATGTATCTAAAATATTTTTGGCTCTCGTCTATTATATCCTCTATTTTTATATGGTGATTTAACTCTCCTTTAATCAAAACTCTATAATAATCTCTTGACAATGAATTTACATCCCCTAAAAACTTTACTATATCTAAAATTTTTTCTTTACTGTATTCTTTTTGTAAGTTAAGTTCTTTTGTTATAAATTTTCTCTTTGATAAAGGTATAAAGACTTTAAACAACATATCCCTACTAACCTTGCCCATTACAACTCCTCTTTTTCCTTCCTCTTGGAAATTTAAAGGTTCAGGAGTTCCAGGGTAGACTATATTTTCTTTTACTTCTGTGTGATTATGTTTGTGTCCTAAAGCACAGTAATCAAATTTTTCTATTTTATCATAATCCAGATAAAGTTGATGACCTTCTTCTTCATCTCCGCCATGTATTAATAAAATGTTTACCATATTTTCATCTATATTCACATCAACATTATTGTTTAGATAATAATCTGGATTTTTTTCTCCTAAAGATATTCCATATACACATAAATTATCTTCTTCAAAAGTTATTTTTTCCAAATTATGAGTTTCTTTTATTACATATACGTTAGTAGGCCAATCAATTATTGAATAATAAGAGTCTTCTTTAATTGGGTCATTATTTCCTGTAACTAATATAACCTTTGTATTTTTTAAAAGTCTAAACTTTTCGGCAATTCTTTCAAAATCTTTTAGCTTTGAATATTTACTGCATATAATATCTCCTGCTACAAAAAGATAATTTGATTCATTTTCTATTGTCAAATCAATTATTTTATCGAAAGTTTCCCATAATTCTTGTCTGCGATTATTTCTTTCTTTCTCATTTAACAATAAATCATCAAAACTTTTACATAAATGTAAGTCTGCTGTATGTATAAAAGATATTTCCATATTGAGCCTCCTAACTAAAATTTCACCTTTTAATTTTATCATAAAAGAGCAATTATTGCATTTCATTTAACAGAAAATCTAATTAACTATTCAATATCTAAATTCTACAACCAAAGACCCCACAATCTTCCTGCCATCACAACTAATGCAATTGAAATAATTATCCTTATGTACTTATCTCCTTTATTAACTGCGAAATTACTCCCTAAATATGCTCCAGTACTATTTCCAATAGCTAAAAACAATCCTAATCCCCAGTTAACATGTCCATTTATTATAAAAACTGTGAGAGCTGTTACTGTATACATTCCAACAATGGCTACTTTTAAAGAATTTATCTTTACCAAAGTCATTCCTGTAATTAGACTTAAGGTTACTATAAATATAAAACCTACTCCTCCTTGAATAAAGCCTCCATAAAATCCGACAAAAAACAAAGCTATTATAGAAATAATTTTTCTTTTACCTACTAAATTAATAATTTCTTCATCTCCAAGAAATTTTTTTTCAGGTCTAGCAAGTATTATAATAAGCATAAAAATCATAACTATCCCTAAGATTTTATTGAAAAGATCATCAGACAAGTTTACAGCAAAACTTGATCCAACAATAGATCCAATAACAGCAGGAATACCCAAAAGTACTATTAACTTAGGATAAAAGTATCCTTTTCTTTTAAAATTCAATGTTGCTGATAAATTTTGTGCAATAAGTGCAATTCTATTAGTTCCATTTGCTGTAGCTGAAGGAAGTCCCATAAAAATTAAAACAGGCATTGTAAGCAAAGAGCCTCCTCCTCCTATTGTGTTTAAAAAACCTGCTGCAGTGCCAGCAGCAAAAATAAGTATATAATCCATATTCTCTCCTTGTATAAAGGCCACATAATTTAACTATGGCACATCTTAAATTTTTTAATATAATTACCGTATTATTGTTGATTATTTTTTTAATATAATAAAAAACTGCCTCCCGCAGGTATAACTCCAGCAAGAGACAGGAACTTAATCAATTTATTTGTTATACTCAATTAAACCTTCTTTTAATATCCTCATGGCTTTAATTAAATCCTCTTCCTTGAGTACATATGATATTCTTATTTCATCTTTTCCTAAATTTTTAGTTGAATAAAACCCTTCTGCCGGTGCAAACATTACGGTTTCATTGTCTATTTCAAAATCATTTAATAACCATTTAACAAAATCTTCTGAATCATCAACAGGTAATTTTGCTGTAATATAAAATGCACCTCTAGGTTTTTCACAATAAACACCATCCATAGACTGAAGAGCATCAAATACTATATTTCTTCTCTTGTCATATTCTTTGAAGGCTTCATCCATATAGTCTTTTGAAACTTCTACTAGTCCTGCAGCTCCAACCTGTTCAAGGGTAGCAACACAAAGCCTGCTTTGACATAGTTTTAAAATTTCTTTTGTAATATTTTTATTTTTTGATGCAATACAACCAATTCTTGCTCCACATGCGCTGTATCTTTTGGAAATGCTATCAGTTAGTATTACTCTATCTTCTATTTCTTTAATTTCTGCAAAACTCTTAAATTCCAATCCGTCGTAAACAAATTCTCTATAAACTTCATCTGCAATAATATATATATCATTTTCTAATGCAATTTCCTTTATTATATTTATTTCATCATCTGTATAAACTTTTCCAGTAGGATTACTTGGATTAGATAGTAGTATAGCTTTAGTTTTATTTGTGATCAAATTTTGAATATCAGCTTTTGTCGGTAGTGAAAAACCAGTTTCAGCTAAAGTAGTTATAGGAATAATATTAACTCCAGCTGTTGAACTAAAACCATTATAGTTAGTGTAAAATGGCTCAGGTATCAAAACTTCATCTCCCTCATCACATACAGCTATCAATGAAAATAGCAAAGCTTCACTGCCTCCATTTGTTATTAATATATCTTCATTATCAAACTCAATATCGTAAGACTTATAATATTTTATAAAACTATCTATTAGCTCCGGAAGTCCTTTGGAAAAAGAATAAGATAGAACTTCCTGATCAAAATTTTTTATCCTATCAAAAAATTCATCTGGAGTTTTAATGTCGGGTTGTCCAATATTCAAATGATAAATTTTCTTTCCTTTTTTCCTTGCCTGTTGAGCAAAGGGTTCTAATTTTCTTATAGGCGATTCCTGCATATTTTCTATTCTTTCAGAGATAAACATTATATCCTCCTTACTATAAGTAGTTTTATAACTTATGTATCCATCCTTCAGGCCCTTCAATGTCTCCTTGTTGAATTCCAATTAAAGTGTCGTAAAGTTTTTTTGTTACAGGACCTACTTCTTCTTCTGAGTAAAAAACATGTTTTTTGTTTTTATGTACAATTGCCCCTATAGGAGTTATAACCGCTGCTGTACCACATGCACCTGCTTCTTTAAACTCATCTAATTCGTCTATTAAAACATCTCTTTCTTCAACCTTCATCTTCAAAATATTTTCTGCTATATACATAAGAGAATATTTAGTTATACTTGGTAAAATCGATGGTGATTTTGGTGTTACAAAAACATTATCCTTTGTTATACCAAAAAAGTTTGCTGCTCCTACTTCCTCAATCTTAGTATGAGTTTTTGCATCTAAGTATATACAATCCGCATAACCCTTATCTGCTGCTTCCTTATGAGCAAGTAAACTTGCAGCATAATTTCCACCAACTTTTGCTGCTCCTGTTCCATTAGGTGCGGCTCTATCGTATTCTGTTGTTATAAAGTTTACTGGTGAAAGCCCTCCTTTAAAATAAGCCCCTACAGGTAGTACATAAATTCTAAATATATATTCCGGTGCCGGTTTTACTCCTACAGTATGTCCTGTTCCGATCATAAAGGGTCTAATATATAGGCTTGCTCCCGTTCCATAAGGTGGTACGTATTTCTCGTTTGCTTTAACTACTTTTTTACAAGCATCAATAAATTTATCTACAGATATTTTAGGCATAAGAATCTGTTCACAACTATTCTGCATTCTTTTTGCATTTTGATCAGGTCTAAACAGCTGTATATCTCCTTTCTTTGTTCTATACGCTTTTAGTCCTTCAAAACATTGCTGTCCATAATGTAGCGATGTAGAGGCTTCACTAATTCTAAGATAATTATCTTCCGTTAATTCTCCATCATCCCATTTTCCGTTCTTATAAACTGATGTAAAGCTTTTATCGGTTTTTCTATAACCGAATCCTAAATTTTTCCAATCAATATTTTCATTAAAATCCATCATCTAACCTCCATAGCCGTATTTTCTAGTATAAGTATACAATAGTAAATTTAAATTATCAACATTATTAAATTTTGTAAATAACTGTCGACATATTTTCATTATTGTAATACAATAATATAAACAGAGTAGATAAAATGCGTAAAGTGTTGAGGGATGGGAGGTTGCCCTTGAACGAAGAATCTTACGATTTGCGGTATTTTATCGCTTCCGCTGTTAACATTATTTTAATTGCGGAAGTATTACTCATATAACTAAGGAGGTAAATATGAAGAGTAATACTTTAAACGACAGTTTGTTATCAACAAAATCTTTAGTAACAATTAGTTTATTAACATCAATAAGTATAATTTTAGCAAGGGTAATGGGATTATTAATTCCAATAGCTGGATTTCCAGCTTTGAAAATTAACTTTTCAGCAGTACCTATAATTTTATCAGGTATTATGTTTGGTCCCGTTGCAGGTTTTATGACTGGAGGTGTAGCTGACGTAATTGGTTATCTTATAAACCCTCAAGGTGGAGCTTTTTTCCCTGGTTTTACTCTAAGCACAGCTTTAACAGGTATGATACCAGGATTAATATACAAGTTGATAAAAACTAAAGATATTTTAAAAAAGTTTAATTTTAATTACATAAATGCTTTTTTTATACTACTTACAAGTTTAGGATTAGGTTTTGCATTTTATGCTAAAGATGTTCTTTCTTTTACAGGTGGTATAAATTTTAACGGTGAAAGGGTTTCAACATTAATAGTTGCTTTAATCGTAACAGCTATTGTTGTATATATAATTCTACCTTTTTACATTAACAAAACTGTTTACACAAAAACAAATTTATATTCTTTTGATAAGTTGTATTTTACAGTTAGTATAACACAGATAATAACCTCACTAATTTTAAATACATACTTCTTATCAATATTATTTGGAAAGGGAGTACTTGTTTTTATCCCAACAAGAATTGTAACAAATTACATTATGATTCCTGTTTTTACAATAATTTTAGCAGTACTCTTTAAAACATTAAAACTTGAAGAATTTTAAAAAGTGCCGAAAGGCACTTTTTTATATTAATATCTTGTTTATCATTATAAACGGTGTATATATTAAGTTGGCTATATATGCATCTACTATTAAAAGAAAAATTATCTTCCACAGTAGTCCCACTTCCTTTTTTTCTCTATCAAAAACATAAAATGCAAAAATCGATATGAAATTTATTATTAATGGTATGTAGATAAATGAAAGCCCTCTAATTAAGTAATCCGGAGTTTGCGATAATCTAGTACCTTCAATATAATTAAATTTAAAACTAATTAAATTAATTATTACAAACAACCCAATTAATATTATTTTCCTGATTTTTTCGTCATTTTCTTTATATAAGTCTTTGTTATACATTATCATATATGCGACACCTAAAATTGCAAAGAATAAAACTATCATTATTGAACTTTTAATCAGCAGCATACTTACAGCAAAGAAAGGTCCTGATAATGCTTTGAGGAATGCATCTTGAACCTCAGAAGATTTTATCTTCGAAGAAGCCTCTAAGAACTCATCATTATCAGAGTTGTACATTATTTTATAGCCATTTCCTTCAACTTCCATCCAAAATGCGTAGCTGTTTTCATCAATTTCGATCAAAACCGGATTCTGAGAATGCTTAAAAGTATTTGAAATAAAACTTGTATCGTAAAATTCTCCTGAACTATTAATTTTAGTAATAAATATATCATTTCTGCTTACATATTTATTCTCATCATTAAATCCTGAACCTATAAGATAAACTTCATTATCTATTGTTTCTAAATCTATAATCTCTTCAAAATTATTAATTTCTTTAAAGTTATTACTATTTATTAATCTACTAAAAATTAACTCCTGATTTTTCAAATTTATAGAATAGATTAATTTTTTAAGGGTTTCTGATCCCTGCTGACCGTATTCTTTAAAGTTAGAACTTATAGTAATTATACCTTCGTTGTATGTATTCTGAGTCTTACCTTTATATATATTATAAACACTCTTTATATTTCCGATTTCAACAGTTTCACTATCAAAATTTGCTATGTTATAACTTATATTAACTTCTTCTGTACTTATTTTTCTATAAGTTATTATGATACTGTTTCCATTTTTATTTAATATAAAAGCATCTATTATATTACTATTCTCAAGCTTAAAATAATCCCTTTCGGTAAATTTATTGTCTAAATAATCATATGAATATACTTCTTCTGAATTATAAAGTGTGAAATTTTTGCCATCTATTATGTTGAAACCATCAATATTTGACTTAATCATTATTTTATCAGAAAATCCGTCATTTTCATTAAATATAATCTTATATAAATTGCTGTTTTCTATAAAGAAAATTTCTTCACCTAAAAGTTTAACGGTGCCAATTTTATTTTTGTTAAATTTATCAAGATTTTCACTACCCTCTTTTACAATTTCACCTTTTTTTGAAATTATTTTATATAATAAATTACCTGATTCTTCAAAAGAGACTAATAACAAATTATCATTATATTCACCTGCTAAAGGTTCTGCATTCATCTCAGAAAAAGATACTTCTTTCTCATAACCCCAAGTATTATCAAATCTTTCCCTATCTATATTCAAATGTACATAGGTATGATATCCTAATGCTAAGACAGTAATTAAAACTAAGACTATTATTGTTTTAAATGGTAAATTTCTCAAAATAATCCACTCCCATTTTATTATTGTCATAATTATAACATTTTATAATAGATTTTATATTAAATTAATATTAACATTAGAGGTATTTTTTATTGAATTTATGTAATAATTTTGCTATAATTCATTACTAAATATTAATATTTAAAGAGAGGTGTCTAATGAAAAAGAAAGTATCTGAATTATTAGTGGAATGTTTAGAGTTGGAAAACATAAACACTGTATTTGGTTATCCAGGGGCTGCAATCATGCCTGTTTACGAAGCCTTGAGAAAGTCAAATATTAATCATATATTAGTAAGAAATGAACAATCTGCAGGACATATGGCCAATGGTTATGCAAGGGCCAATGACTCAGTTGGAGTTTGCATTGCTACCTCTGGACCAGGGGCAACCAATCTAATAACCGGAATAGCAACTGCTTACATGGATTCTATTCCATTAGTTATCATAACCGGACAGGTAGATTCTAAAAGCATTGGTTCTGATATGTTTCAAGAGGCAGATATTATAGGTGCTACAGAGCCTTTTACAAAGCATAATTTTCTCGTTAAAAAAGCTAAAGATCTTCCTAAGTTTATCAAAGAAGCTTTTTACCTGGCTAATTCAGGAAGAAAAGGTCCAGTTCTAATCGATCTACCGGTAGATATTCAAAATGAACAGATGGAGCTGCTTTATCCTGAAAAAACAGATATAAGAGGTTATAAACCTACCTACGAAGGAAATATGCGTCAGATAAAAAAGGCTGTAAAAGAAATTAATTCATCTAAAAATCCTCTCGTGTGCGTTGGTGGAGGGATTGCTTCTTCAAACTCGAGAGATGAACTTGAAGAATTTATTAAGAAAACCGGTATACCTGTAGCATGTTCTTTAATGGGGGTAGATAGTTTTGACAATAATTCAGATTGTTTTGCAGGATTGTTAGGCTCACACGGGTATCCATTTGTTAATAGAGCTTTAAATAAGGCAGATTTATTAATTGTAATAGGTGCACGACTTGCAGATAGAACTACATCAAAATATTCTTTCAACGAAAATCAATCTATTATACATATAGATATAGACCCAGCTGAAATCGGAAAAAATGTGAAAACTCATATTCCTATAGTTGGAGATGCTAAAAGAGTTCTTCAAGCCCTGAACCAATTTGATTTTAATTCTACCTGGAAAGAATGGACTGAAAAAATTATGAAAGAAAGAGAATCTTATTTTGAAAAAGCTTTAAGTTTAAATATAAATATTAATAAGGTTAATCCATGCCTAGTAGTTAGAGAAGTCTCTAATTTAATAGGAGAAGATACTATTTTAACAGCTGATGTTGGTCAAAATCAAATTTGGGCAACTCATTTTTACAAAGCTTCAAAAAGAAGAAAATTCTTTACCTCTGGTGGACTGGGTACTATGGGTTATAGTATACCAGCTGCAGTAGGTTCAAAATTCTCATCACCAAATTCAACCGTAGTGGCAATGTCTGGAGAAGGCGGTGCTCAAATGTTAATTGGAGAACTCGCAGTATTAAGGGAACATAATTTAGATATAAAAATAATCATTTTCAACAATGATGGTTTAGGTATGGTAAGGGAGATGCAAGAAGAAATCTACGGAGAAAACAATAATTACAGTACATCAATTAGTTTTAATCCGGATTTTATGAAATTAACTGAAGCCTATGATATTAATGGAATACAAATCACCAATAATGAAGAAATAAAATCTAAACTTAGATTAGCTTTCTCAAAAAAAGGTCCTTGTATTATAGAATGCAAGGTAGATCCAAAGTTTCCAACATTGCCTACAAAGGTTAAAAAATTGGAAAAAAGAAAAATAGAAATTGCTTAATTCAAATTTTACTGGAGGTAGATTATGAAAGGCGAAATACACGTTCTAGCTATCTTAGTAGAAAACTATTCCGGAACCTTAAGTAAGGTAGCTGGATTGTTTACTCGCAGAGGATATAATATAGATTCTCTAAATGTAGCTGAAACAATGGACCAAAAAACATCAAGAATAACAGTAACCGTTACCGGTGATGAAAAAATATTAGAACAAATAACAAAACAGCTTAACAAGCTTGTTAATGTTATAAAAATAACTGACTTAACATCTAAAAAATCAATACGCCGGGAGCTTATGTTTATAAAAATTTCTTCTGCTATTGAAAATAGAAATGAAATAATACAAATGACCAACGTTTTTAAAGGAAAAACTGTGGATATTTCACCTAAATCTATAACTGTTGAATTAACTGGAGATGAAGAAAAAAATAACGCCTTCATAGAGTTAGTAAAACCTTTTGGAATTATAGAGTTAGTGAGAACAGGATTGACCGCCATAGAAAGAGGATAAAATTAAGGAGTAGCCTCGAGGCTACTCCTTAATTTTATAGTAACTCAACTTCCTTTAGCCATAATTTAACTGAAGCATCACTCGGCATTCTCCAATCACCTCTTGGGGATAATGCTACACTTCCAATTTTAGGTCCGTCAGGAATGCACGATCTTTTAAATTGCTGAGATATAAATCTTTTGTAGAAATTTTTCAACCATTTTTTAATAGTCTCTTTATCATATATATTCTTAAAAGCTAATTGCGCTAATAAGTAAACTTTTTTTGGTTCGAAACCATTTCTAACAGTATGGTATAAGAAAAAGTCATGAAGCTCATAAGGCCCTACAACCTCTTCAGTTTTTTGCTTAATTATGCCTCTATCATCAGGTGGTAATAATTCAGGACTAACAGGTGTTCCTAATATATCTAATAAGATTCCTTTTATTTCATCGTTAAATTTATTTCTTGATAGCCACTTAATAACATATCTTATTAAGGTTTTTGGTATTCCAGAATTTATCCCGTACATAGACATATGATCTCCGTTATAAGTAGCCCATCCTAATGCTAATTCTGATAGATCTCCTGTCCCTACTACTATACCACTGCTCTGATTAGCTTTATCCATAAGTATTTGAGTTCTTTCTCTAGCCTGAGTGTTTTCGTAAACGACATTGTAGTTTTTTAAATCATGTTTGATATCCTTGAAATGTTGAATAGAAGCATCTTTTATACTTATTTCTTCATAATCAACTCCTAATTCCTTCATCAAGCCTATCGCATTTTTATAAGTTCTTTCGGTTGTTCCAAATCCAGGCATTGTAATCCCTTTAACAAATTTTCTGTTTATATTTAGTAAGTCACTTGTTAGCACTGATACCAGCAATGCTAAAGTTGAATCCAGTCCTCCAGAAATTCCAATCAACAAAGATTTAGCATCTATATGTTGAATTCGTTTTGCCAATGCCATTGTCTGAAGACTAAAAATTTCACTACATCTTTCTTCGATGTCTTTTTCATTATCTGGAATAAAAGGATAGGGATTAATTGACCTTTTTAACTCATAATTACTTTTTTTATTTAATTCAATATCTATAAGTTTATAATTTTCATTAAATTTTATGCTGTCACCAAAAACAGTATTTTTTATCCTATCATTGTTTATTTTTTTTATATCTATTTCATTATATATTAACTTTTCTTCTAAAGAATAGTTTTTATCATTTTCTATAATTTTTCCATTTTCAGAAATAATTACATTTCCTCCAAATACTAGGTCTGTAGTTGACTCACCGTAACCTGCCGAAGAATATACATATCCTGAAATACATTTAGCTGATTGCTGAGATACAAGCTGCTCTCTAAATATACTCTTGCCTACAATATCATTCGAAGCAGAAAGATTAACAATGAGATTTGCTCCATTTATAGAATGTTCCTGACTTGGTGTAATAGGAGCCCATAAATCTTCGCAGATTTCTACTCCTATTTTTAAACTTAATTTATCATATTTAAATAGGATATCAGTACCAAAAGGTATAGATTCTTCTTCTATTGTAATTTTTGAATTTTTTATGTTTTTACCTGAAGAAAACCATCTTTTTTCGTAAAATTCATTGTAATTAGGTATAAAAGATTTTGGTACAACACCTAATAACTTGCCATTATTTATTGCAACTGCAGTATTGTAAAGGCTGCCGTCTTTATATAAAGGTGCACCAATAAAAATCAACATCTCTTTACCTTTAGATTCTTTTTTTATTTCTACAATAGATTTTAATGTTTTTTCTAATAAAATATTTTGAAAAAATAAATCTCCACTTGTATAACCAGTTAAAGATAACTCTGGAAAAACAAGTATATCTATACTTTCTTTATGTGCTTTTTCAATAATTTTTATAATTTCATTTTTATTATAATCTATATCTGCCACTTCTACATTAGGTACTGCTCCTGCAACTCTTATAAAACCGTAATCTTTCATTATTTCACCCTTTTTTTAGTATTATACATTTAGTATATCATAAATAATAATATGTAAAAATAAATTATTTTTTAAAAAAATAAAAACTTATGTTATACTATATTATAGTTTTATATGAAAGGTGATTTTTTTGGAAAAAAGATATATAAAGAATCTAAATGCTTTATCAGAAAGTGACGTAGTAAAACTCAATAAAAGTCATGTCTGCCTAATAGGTTGTGGGGGTTTAGGTGGAAACATTTTAGAAAGCATAAGCAGAATAGGTATTGAAAAAATAACAGCTGTAGATGGTGATATTTTTGATGAATCTAATTTAAATAGACAGTTATTATCAAATTCTGAAAATTTAGGTTTATCTAAGGTTATCGAAGCCAAACATAGAGTAGAGTTAATAAATCCTAATGTTGATTTCACAGGTTTAAAAAATATAATTACTAAAAAAAACATAGATAATATTATCCCTAAAAATGTTGACTGTATTATTGATGCCGTAGATAACGTAAAAACAAGATTTTTATTGGAAGAGTTCGCGGAAAAGAATGAAATACCATTAATCCATGGAGCTATCGGAGGATGGTACGGTCAAGTTTCCCTAATTATGCCTGGAGACAAAACCATATCAAAAATCTATCAGGAAAAAAGCGACGAAATAACCCCTGAAGAACCAATGGGTAACCTTCCTTTTTTAGCATCATTAGTTGCCTCTATTGAAGTAAGTGAACTTATTAAGCTTTTAACTGATAAAGGTGACTTATTAAGAAATAAAATGCTTTATATCGATTTAAAAGAAAATACATACAATATATTTGAATTATAGGAGGTTTTTTATGAATGTAAACGTTAATCCATCTAAAGGTATGAGGGATTTCATGCCTAATGAAAAAGAAATAAGAGATTATATAGAGAGTATTATAGTAAACACATATAAGAAAGACGGTTTCCAACTTATAGAAACTCCAGTTGTAGAAAATATAGAAAGACTGCTTGGAAGTGAAGGTGGAGACAATCTTCAGTTAATATATAGAATATTAAAAAGAGGAAAAAAACTCAAAAAAGCATTAAATAAAGATCCTATAGAAATCGATGAATTAACAGATTTAGGATTAAGGTATGATTTAACTGTGCCATTAAGTAGATTTTATTGTAATAGTAGAGCTGACTTACCTATGGTGTTTAAAGCAATGCAGGTCGGAAATGTTTTTAGAGCAGAAAGAGCTCAAAAGGGTAGATACAGGAGTTTTAAGCAGTGTGATATAGATATCATAGGCGATGATACAAAAATGGCTGAAATTCAACTAATTTCAACAACAGCAAAAGCTTTAACTAAACTAAATGTGACTGATTTTGTTATTAGAATAAATGATAGAAGAATTTTAAAAAATGTTATTCTCAAATGTGGTTTTCAAGAAGAAAATTTTGAAAATGTATGTATCACATTAGATAAATTAGATAAAATAGGCAAAGATGGTATCAAAAATGAACTTACAAAAAAAGAGTACGATAAAAACAAGATATTCAATTTAATGGATGCACTATCAATAATTGATGAGAAGGGATTAGACGTTTTACCTAAATATGGAGTATCCCAAAAAGTAATTACTGAAATAGAATCAGTTGTAAATTCTATTAACGACATAAGAGAAAATAATTATGAAATAATTTTTGATTTTACACTTGTTAGAGGAATGGGGTACTACACAGGTTCTATATTTGAAATTGCATATAAAGATTTAGGTTATTCAATAGCAGGTGGTGGTCGTTATGATGAAATGATTGGTAATTTCATTGGAGAAAAAATACCGGCTATAGGTTTTTCTATAGGTTTTGAAAGATTAGCAAATCAACTTATAGAAGGTAATTTCAAAGTGCCTGGAGAAGAAAAACTTGTTATGTTGTACGATGAAAAAGATAACTATGCCTCAGTTATAAAGGCTGCCGATAGATTTAGAGATGAAAAGTATATAGTTGGATTATATGAAAGAAGAAATAAAATGGGTAAACAACTTAATAGACTTTATGAACAGGGATATGATAAGTTTACAATTTACAGCGAAATAGAGGAAGAAATGACCGTAAGTGAGCTCAACGAAGATTAAAAAAACACCCTAGGGTGTTTTTTTTAAAGCTTAAATATAGAAGCTTCTATTTTTTTATTTATTTGTATAATCCCATAGGTTTTACCTTCTTGAGATCTTGGATTAGTAGGGCTTCCAGGATTAAAGAACAATGTATTATTTAATACCTCATTATAAGGCATATGAGTATGACCAAATAAAACTATATCCGCTTCTATTTCTTTTGACTTGTAGTATAGTCTATTTAAATCGACCTTTATATTGTATTTGTGTCCATGGGTCATTAAAATTTTTCTGTTATTCAAATGAATAATTTTTTCTTCTTCATCGAAAGCATTAAAATCACAATTTCCCCTTACTTTTAGAACTTCAATATCTAATTCATCTTCAATTTTATAAGCATCTTTTACAATATCTCCAAGATGAATTACTTTGTCTAAATTATTTAATTCTTTAAGTTTATTTATAATCAATTTAGTCCTATGGTGAGTATCACTAACTACTGCTATTTTCATTTAGGATTTCCCTAACTTTTAATTTTACTTCTTCCAAAGCTTTTTTTCTATGACTTATTTTATTCTTTTCTTCAGAACCCATTTCTCTAAAAGATTTATTAAATCCTTCAGGAATAAAAAGAGGATCGTAACCAAAGCCACCATTACTTCTAAAATCTTCAGCTATTCTTCCTTTACAAACACCTTGGACTATATGTTCATTGCCTTTTTTATCTATAATTGCAGCTACAGTCATAAAATAAGCTTTTCTATTCTCTTCAGCTAATCCTTTCATTTTTTCAAGAAGTTTTAAATTATTATCATCATAAGAAGCATCTTCTCCACTGTACCTACCTGAATAAATTCCTGGCTCTCCCTCTAACGCATTTACAAATAATCCTGTATCATCAGCAATAACTATATAATCTTTCACCAAATCGTGTATGATTTCTGCTTTCTTCAATGCATTTGCTTCAAGAGTTCTTCCATCTTCTATTACTTTTAAATTATTTAACCCTACGTCTTTTTTTGATAGAATTTCAACATCTAAGTCTTTTAGTATATCTCTTATCTCTTTTATTTTGTCTTTGTTATCTGATGATAAAATAATTTTTTCCATTATTCCTCCGCTAATTCTTTTGAAATATCTTTGCCTAAAACCTGTTTTTGAATTTCAAATAAAGTGCTACATCCTTTTTTTCCTAAATCTAATAAATTTGTTAATTCTCCCATAGAAAAAGGTGCCTCTTCACCGGTTCCCTGTATCTCTATAAATTCCTCTTTGTCAGTCATAACTATATTCATATCAACTTTAGCATTTTTGTCTTCTTCATAACATAAGTCTAAGAGATTTTCTTCATTTACTACACCTACACTTATAGCTGATACAAAAGCTTTTACAGGTATTTTTTCAATTATGTCATTGTTTTTTAATTTGTTAAAAGCTTGAACCATAGCAATAAAACTTCCCGTTACAGCGGCTGTTCTTGTACCTCCATCTGCCTGTATAACGTCGCAGTCCATCCACACAGTTCTTTCTCCGAATCCATTTAAATCAACTACAGATCTTAAAGATCTTCCTATTAATCTCTGAATTTCTTGGGATCTACCATCCTGCTTTCCTCTTTTTACAGATCTAATTTTTCTACTTTCTGTAGATCCTGGTAACATGTCATACTCTGCTGTAACCCATCCCTGTCCAGTATTTCTCAAAAAATGAGGGACTTTATCCTCTATAAATGCGGTGCAAATTACCTTTGTATTTCCCATTTGAATTAATACTGATCCGTCGGGATGAATGAGATATTCATCTTCTATTTTTGTTTCTCTTATACTATCAAAAGTTCGTCCATCAAATCTAGCCATAGTTCCTCCTTATTTTGTCACAACTTTATACAATTCATCGCTTTCCGGTTCGTCAATCTTATATATATTTTCTTCTCTTTTTATTTTACATTCTTTTTCTTCAATTATTTCCCCAATTACAGTAAGAAGAATATCTTCTTTTTCCAGTTCTTTCTTCATCTTATTACTATTCTCTTTGTCGGTAATTATAAGCATAGAGCCACTTGATATTAATCTATAGGGATTTATGTTATAAAAATCAGCTACAGCCTGTGTTTCATTTGATACTGGTATTTTCATCTCATTTATTAAAATTCCAATATCATTAGCTTTAAAAGCTTCCCAAACTGCTCCTAATACTCCTCCCTCTGTTATATCATGCATATATTTTGACCCCAATCTACCACAAACTATACCTTCTTTAACTACGCTGAGTTTATTTATGTATGCTTCCACTTTTTCTGAAGATAAATCCTTGCTGTTAAAAACTTTTTCATCTAACTCTTCTTTATTTTCAGAATAAATAATGGAAGTTCCTTCTATTCCTATTTCTTTGCTTATAAGAATTACATCGCCGACTTTTATTGGTTCAACATTAAGATTTTTTCTCTTAAATCCTAATGCGGTTAAAGATAGAACCATTTTGTTAACTGCATCAGTTACTTCAGTATGTCCACCAACTATTTCAACATTTATTAAATCTGCCGCTTCATTAGCTTCTTTCATTATTCTTTCTATTTCCCTTTGAGCAGTTCCTTTTGGTGCTAAGATAGTCATTAAGAGAGCATTAGGTTCTGCTCCTGCTGCTCCGATATCGTTGCAGGCTACATTTACAGCTATTTTTCCTATATTCTCAGAGGCTCCAGTTATTGGATCTGAAGATATCACGCAGTAGTTATCTCCGTAATCAATTACAGCACAGTCTTTCCCCACTCCAGCTCTTTCTATAACTTCGTCTCTTTTTGTTCTAATATTCGATATAACAATTTCTTCTAATAATTTATTCGGTAGTTTTCCAATCTCCATAATTGACTCCTTTTCAAAAGCTTACACTAAATATTAACATAAAAAAAGACTGTCGTAAAGACAGCCTTTTTTATATTTTTGTTTTAATTTTTATTCTATGTAAGTCCACTTAAAGTCGTAGTCAGCTCCAACTGGATAAGTAGCTAA
>Ga0102926_1000725_pt1 | contig 19527 bp, 19 predicted proteins | sample SalPonR1_A_D2_MG_FD_78173 | JGI IMG/M metagenome (GOLD analysis project Ga0102926, IMG submission 78173) | Salt pond soil microbial communities from South San Francisco under conditions of wetland restoration - Salt Pond MetaG R1_A_D2_MG | ecosystem: Environmental > Aquatic > Marine > Intertidal...
AGGTGCTAAAATCCATTCAAATGCTGGTATGTTAGCTAGAGAAGATTGGGGATTTTATACTAGTGAGGAATTAATTAAATATATAGGGAAACAACTATCATGATGCAGCTTTGGTTTATAAGTATAATATATCTTGTCTATACAGGGTTTTTATTGATGACTCAAGAATATGGTATAAGAATGCCTATTTTATTAAATATGAGAGAATATCTATTATCAAATAAGAAAATATTTATTTTTATTATGTTTTTAGGATATGTGTTAACAGTTTTTAATTGTTTTTTTCCTAATATACCGGGACCAATAATATTAGGCGATTTATTTGTTACAATTGCATTGTTAATGTCTTCTTTTTGGTATAATCATATTCTATTTACAAGTAATGAAAAATTAATTATTAATCAAAGCAATAAAAAGTTATATGTAAAAATGGCAATTTTTAATTTTATTGTTGCTTTTTTGCATTTAATTTTCCCAAATTGGGTATTTTTATAAAGGTGTGGTATGAAAGAATTGAATAAAAGAATTACAACAGCTGGTATTTGCTTTAATAAAGGCAAAATTTTAATTGGGAAAAGGATTGATAAAGGATCAATTGCTAATAAATGGGAATTTCTCGGTGGTAAAAATAGATGGGGTGAAAGCGTTGAAGATACTTTAAAAAGAGAATTTCTAGAAGAATTAGGTATAAATATTGAAGTAGGAAAAGAATTAGCTATTAGTGAGTTTGATAATAAAGATACTCATTATTATTTAAAAGCTCATCAAGTATTTATAAAAGATGATATAGATAAATTAGATTTAAGTGTCCACACTCAATTAAAATGGGAAGACTTAGAAAAATTAGTTGATTATAATTTTGCAAATAGTGATAAAATGATAATTAAACAATTGATAGATAAAAAAAAGGAAATAATTAATGAATCTTTTAGATAAAATTGATGAAGAGATAAATGATAATACATATCCTCTAGTTATTGGATTAACAGGAGGGGGTGGAAAAACTACTACCTTAATAGAATTAGGTAAATATTATAGAGAAAAAGGAAAAAAAGTTTTATTAACAACAACAACTAAAATCCAAGCACCAAGATTTTTTGATTTTGGAGTTAATCATGTTTTTGTTGAAGAATCAAAATTTTTCCATCATAATCCAAAAAATGGAGAATCAGTAGTTTACGTTGAAAATCATATAATGAATGCTAAAAAAGCAGTAGCTCCAAGATTAGAACTTTTTTCTCATATAGTAAATATGTATGATGTTATAGTAATTGAAGCTGATGGTGCTAGATGTTTGCCTTGTAAAATTCATAGCGATAGAGATCCTGTAATAGTCGATGAGATTACATCAATTATCGCAATGGTAGGATTATCATCCTATAATGATATGGCTGCAAATGTTTGTATGGGTGAGAATTCAACAGAAAAAGTTAATATTCAATATTATCAAAAATTAATTGATAATAAAGAAGGTTTATTAAAAGGTATAGATGAAAATAAGCATAAAGCTATAATTTTATTTAATCAAAGTGATTTAATAGATGATAGTGTTGTACCCTCGTTATATGAATTAAAATCAGCAGTTCCTATTTTAGTCGGATCAGTAAAAAATAAGGATATTTTTATAAAAAAATAGTTAGTAAATGATTAAAATAATAAGAAATAGTTTTTCTTGTTAATCTTTGTTATAAGTAATAGAATAAAAAAAAGGATAATTTTATATGAAAATGGATAATAAAAAAGATTTAAATGTTTTTGATATTAATAGAATGTTTATGTTTTTATTATTTGTTGAATTTATGAATTTTGCATATTCATATATAATTGATTCTCTTTATTTTTCAAAAATAGTCTTAGTCTTAGTTTTTTCAATAATAGCTATTGTATGTAAATTTGATAATTCAAAAGAAAAAAATATTAAATATTCTTTTGTTATGTTATTAGTTATTTTTGTTTATTTGATATTTTATATTCCCAATAATATTGAGCTATTTTCGTATGGTTTTTATCTATTGGAAATTTTATTAATTATTGTATTTTCTAATTGTTTGTTAATAAATAAAGTATTAATTAATTATTTATTTGTTTTATTAATTATTATATTAGAATTATTTTTTGGGAATCTTGATTTAATTTTTTCTCGAAAATTATTATTTATAATTTCTTTTTCTATTTTTACTTTATTTTTAATTTTGATTATTGATTCATTAACTTCAAAATTAGTTAATTTGTTAAATCAAAGTAAAGCAAAACAAGAAGAAATAGAGTTTTCTAATAATTTTTTTAAAACAATATTAGAACAAGAGAAAATTAAAATTATAGATTTTTATCCATCAACTAATAGAGCAGTTATTTTAAATAATAATTTTAATAATGAAGAAAGTAAAGAAATACCAAATTTCTTTTCATATATAAGAAATAATAATATTATTTCATTAGAATATTTTGGATTAATTCAAAATTCTATAAATATGATAAAAAAAGAAGGTTTTTGTTCAATAGTATTACCTGTTACTTATTTGAGTCAACAACCAATTTGGATGAAATTAAGTGGAACTAAAGTATTTGATAAAAAATCTAATCAAGATAAGATAATAGTAAGTGTTACTAATGTAAATGATATAAAAAATATTGAATTACAGTTTAAAAATGCTTTAAATAAATGTTCAATTGCTACATGGGAATATGATATAAAATCTGATAAAATTAATAAATATTCTGATTTGGTATTAGATTATTATTTTTATGGTAATCCTATACAAGATATTTCTAAAACATTTATTGCTAGAAATATAGTTTATTATGAAGATATTGATAAATTTAATAAGGCTTTAGAAAAGGTAAAAAATGGAGATCATGAAGTAACTTGTGAAGTTAGAATTTTCCCTAGCAGAAAAAGTTCTTATTTATGGATGAGATTACACTTTACTTGTTTTAATGATAGTGAAGGTATTCCCTCTTATGCTTGGGTAGCTATAGAAAATATTGATGATGAAAAAACCTCAGAGAAATGGTTTGAAATTGAGAGAAAGAAAAACTTTGAGGATTCTTCTAACTTAATTTTTATGGCAGAGATAAATATTTCAAGAAATTATGTTATAAATTATGAAACAAAATATAATGTTAATGACAAAAAACCTAAAGATAATTCTATTGAAGCTATTATTGATAACTTTATAAGTTTTGATATTATTGTTAAAGATATTGAATATCTTTATTCAAGGTTATCTCAAGAGTATCTTTTAGATTGTTATTCAAAAGGTGAGCGAATATTAGAATTTGATTATAAAGTTATTACTAGTTCAAATGATATTATTTATGTTTCAAATGTTACTAAATTGTTTTTTGATATAAATACAAAAGAAATAATTGCATTTACGTTTTTTTATGATATTACTGAGAAAAAAATCTCAAAATTGTCATTAGATGCAATATTCTTAAGAAACTTTGTATATTTATCATATGTGAATTTACTAAATTCACATATGTCAATAAGAAAAACTCAATTAAAAGATGTTACAAATTCATTTAATCCTCATAGAATTTATAAATTTGAATGGGAAGTATTTATAGAAAAATATGTTCACCCAGATGATAAAAAATATGTCTATTCTCAAGTTGATATTGAAAATATTAGAGAGCAAATGAGATATAAGAATATGTTTAGTTTTGATTATAGAATATCTGATGGTGGTAATATGATTACTATGAGAAGATGCTATTTTATAAAAGCTTCAGAAAATGATCCAATTATATTAATCATGGAACAAAATGTATCTCAAGAGATGATATATAGAACAAAGAATGAAATTGTATTAAAAAAGGCTCTAAATAAAGCTAGACAAGCAGCTAATGCTAAGAGTGAGTTTCTCTCAAGAATGAGTCATGAAATTAGGACTCCCTTAAATGCAATTATTGGATTGTCTGAAATAGGTAGATCAAATAATCAAATTGATATTTTAGATTATTTTGAGAAAATTCATAATTCTAGTACTTATTTATTAGGCTTAATTGATGATATTTTAGATATGAATAAATTAGAATTAGGTAGAGTTAAATTAAATTATGTTCCTGTCGATGTAAAAAAGTTTTATAGTGTAATTTTAACAATTATTGAAAATCAAGCAAAAAAGAAAGATATTGAGTTTGTTTATAATCATCAAGGGCCGTATTATCCTTATCAAATTATTGAAAAATTAAGATCACAACAAATTATATTAAATATTTTAAACAATGCTATAAAATATACAAATAAAAATGGAAAAGTAACTTATAGAGTAGAAAATATTGAACAAGATGGTAAGATATATTCTATTCAAACTATTTGTGATAATGGAGTTGGTATTTCTGATGAATTTATTAAAGATATTTATAAACCTTTTTCAAGAGAAAATAATAATTTGAGTGATATTGAAGGTGGTACAGGTTTAGGACTTGCTATTTGTGCAAATTTAATCAAGCAACTAAATGGGAATATAATGCTTGAAAGTGAATTGGATGTTGGAACAAAAGTTACATTAAAGTTTCCTATAACGGTTATTAGTAAAGAAGAATATACAAAAAGTAAAGCAAATAGTAAAGATAAAAAAAATTTAAAAAATAATTTTAAGGATTATAAGGTTTTAATTGCTGAAGATAATCAAATAAATGCAATGGTTCTTAAAACTATTTTAAATAATTTTGGATTTAGTGTAGTTCATGCTGAAAATGGTGAAAGTGCTATTAATATTATAAAAAAATCTAAAGAAAATGAATTTAGTTTAATTTTTATGGATATTATGATGCCTAAATTAGATGGGTTAAAGACAACTGAGATAATTCGATCTCTAAGTAGAGATGATGTAAAAAATATTCCAATTTTAGCATTAAGTGCTAATGCTTTTGAAGAAGATGTTCAAAAAAGCTTAGATGTTGGAATGAATTACCATTTAAAGAAACCCATTCAAATGGAGGAATTGCTAAAGGCTATAAATGAATTTTTATAGATAGCTTAAAAAATGATAGTACAAAAAAAAGAGGTTGCAAATATCTTGCAACCTCAAATAAATGTATAATATTAAATGACTGTATTATCGGGAATAATGGCATTTTTTCTAATTACGATAATACCGTCCCTAATAGAATACATATCTTTATCAACATCTTCACGAGGGATATCATCTATCCCAATTCTACAACCATCACCAATTCTTGCGTTTTGGTCAATTATAGCTCTTTTAATAATAGTTCCACTTCCTATTCCAATGTTAGGAATTCCTCTTTTCTTATTTAAAGCTCTTTCTTCTGGGGTTTCATAAGCAGCAGCCCCCATACAATAGATACTATCTAAGGAGGCTCCACTTTCTATAAATGTTCTAACTCCGATAATAGAATTAACTATATATGCATTTGTAATTATAGAGCCTTCACTTGTTAATGAATTACTAATATTACTGAAATTAACTTTTGTAGCTGGCAAATGTCTTCTATGAGTATAAATAGGCATTTCTTCATCATAAAAATTAAAATCAGGAGTTAATGAAGCTAAGTTTAAATTTGTATCAAAAAAAGCTTTTATTGTTCCAATATCTTCCCAAAATCCATCAAAAAGATATGCATTTACTTTTTTAGATTTAATAACATCAGGAATAATTTCTTTACCAAAATCTGTTAAACTATTATCTAATACTTCTTCCATAGTATTTGCGTTGAAAATATAAATCCCCATACTTGCTAAATATTCATTAGATTCATTTTGTTCTTTATTTAATTCAGATAAAACTAATTCTTGAGGTATTTTGTATTCTGAAATATCTAAATCATCAGAAGGTTTTTCTAAAAATTTAACAATTTCACTATCTTTATTTGATCCAATAATTCCAAGTCCAGTAGCTTGTTTCCTAGAAATAGGTTTAGCTGCTATAGTTAATTCTGCACCAGAGTTAATGTGTTTTTGAAGCATTTCATTAACATCCATGCTATATAATTGATCTCCAGATAGAATAATATAATATTTTGCACTAGTATCTCTAAAGTGAATTAGATTTTTTCTTACAGCGTCGGCTGTTCCTTGATACCAAGATTCACTTTGAAAAGTTTGCTCTGCTGCTAAGATTTCAACAAATCCTTGAGTAAATGTATCAAATTTATATGTGTTATTAATATGATTATGCAATGATGCAGAATTAAATTGTGTTAATAAATAAATTTGCATTATATTACTATTAATACAATTTGAAATTGGAATATCAACAAGTCGATATTTTCCTGCAAATGGAACAGCGGGTTTTGCCCTATCTTTTGTTAAAGGATAAAGACGTGTGCCTTTCCCGCCTCCTAAGATTATAGCAACTGCTTCTTGTTTTTTCATGATAACCCCTTTGTGTAGATTTTTTCATATGATTTAGCCGATTTAGTCCAAGTCGAATCAAAATTCATGCCATTATTAATCATTTTATTTAACGTTTTTTTCTCATTATAATAAACTTTTATAGCTCTTTTTATTGTATCAATTATAGCATGACTTTCTAGTTGAGAAAATAAAAAACCAGTACCAATTTGAGGGTATTCACCAATATCAAATATTGTATCTGCTAATCCCCCAGTTTTTCTAGCAATTGGAATTGTACCATATCTTAGTGAATATAATTGATTTAATCCACAAGGTTCATATCTGCTAGGCATAAAAAAGAAATCACTAGCACCTTCTACCATGTGTGCATATTTATTGCTAAACATAACATTTAAAGATAAATTTTCATATTTTTCATCAAGTTCTTTAAGCTTATTTACTATATTTTCATCACCAGTTCCAATTATCAATACTTGGCAATCTTCTTTTTTTAATATAGTTTCAAGTGCATTTTCTCCATCTAATAATTCAAAAAACCCTTTTTGCTCAGCAAATCTTGAAATCATGCTTATCAGTGGAATATCATCATTTACTTCTAAATTAAATGTTTTTTGAACTTCTCTTTTTAAGTCTTTTTTACCATCAAGGTTATTTATATCATAATGTTGTTCAAAATAATCATCTGTTTTTGGATTCCATTCATCATAATCGATTCCGTTAATAATACCAAATAAAGAACTTTTTCTTTCTTTGAGAATATTATCTAAATTACAGCCTAATTCTTTTTCTTGAATTTCTTTTGCATAGGTAGGACTTACTGTAGTTATAAAATCACTATATAATAATCCAACTTGAAGCATATTAACAGTTTTGTTTATTGAATTATTAAAGAAAATATCATTATCAATTTCTATAGAAGCTTTTAGAGCATCTAACCTTGAAAAAGATCCTTGATATGCTAAATTATGAATTGTAAATACAGATTTACAATTTTTAAAAAAAGGATCATTATTTTTTTTCAAAAGATAAGGTGCAAATCCTGCGGTCCAATCATGAGCGTGTAAAATGTCAATTTTCATATCCAATGTTTTACAAAGCGGAAAAATTGTTTTAGATAGTAAAATATATCTTTCAAAATTGTCATTATAAGGAGTAAATGAAGTATCTCCATAGATTCCTTTTCTTTGTGTAAATATAGGGTTTTTAAGTGCATAAAAATCTACATTTTTTAAACTTTTCTTTACTATTTCAACATTTTCTTTTTTTGAATTTATTTCTATATCGAAATTAGCAACGGGATCAGAAAAATCTTCTAAATCAATAAACCCATATGCTGGCATTAATACAGATACCTTGTGGTTTAATTCAGCAAGGGCAATTGATAGAGCACTTGCTACATCGGCAAGTCCTCCAGATTTTGAAAAAGGAACAGCTTCGCTTGTTATCATTAATATATTCATATTTTCTATTATACTTGCATAAAATTTAAAATCAAGAATTTTTATTACTTTAATAACTGAAAATTAAAGCAAAATATCTTTTTTATATTATTTTGATTAAAGTTCGCAAGTTAATTGTCTGTATGGACAAGTGTTATTAGATTAAAGACTAATTTAATATATAAGAGAATTTTTTTAGGTGAAATTGTTGTGTGTAGATAGAGGATTTTATTAAAATATATATATCAGTGGCGAAGTCTTGATAGAATAAATTAATATCTTAAAATAGTATTATTTATATAATCTTAATTTATCACTAACGATTTTAAATAATTAATAATATCTTGAGATTGAGAAGACTCTTTAATAAACTTAATCCATTCTTCTCTATACTTAAAATATTCTTTGCTTTTTGTTTTTGATATTTCAATTGTTTCTTTTATAAAATTATCAATTTCATCTTCTTTTTGTAAATTATGATATTCATGAATCAATGCTTTTTTCCCTTGATTGGCTAACTCGTCAATATCTTTTACAAAAGCTCCTGGATAAGGATTTAATATAGATAAATCAATTTTATTCTCTTTAAATTTTTTATTAAATTCTATAATTTTGAAATTCATATAAATAAATCTCTTTATATCAGCTTTCAATTTTCTTATGTTACTTTCTTTTTGGTTCTCATTCGAATTAGGTGGAAGGTGGGTGATTGGAATATCTTTTTGGAAATAAAATCTAATTTTATACATTAAGGCATTTAGAGTATAATCATAATCCTCTCCCCGTGGAATAAAAGGATCATGGCAAACTTTTTCAATAATTTCTCTTGTAAATATCATATTTCCACCAAAAGCAACAACACTTTTGTGTAGATTATCTCGATGATTCATTTCATTCTTTAGAGCTTTATTCATATAATAATTTTTTGATAGGAAGATATTATCTAAATCTTTTAAATTTTCAGCATCTTTTATTTTATATTCTCCTGATTTATCAAAATATGGTCCAGCTAAAGCTTTTACATCTTTATTATGTTCAAAAGTATTTACAACCTTTTCAATATAATTTGTATCTTCAATTATTTCATCATCATCAATTGCAATAATATATTCACCTTGTAATAAGTATGGAGTAAATAATTGTACATTTCTTATATTCCCATAACTATTCATTTTTAATATGTTTTTGTTTGTGAATTTAGAGATGTTATTTATAACATCTTCGTCTATTAAGTAAATTTTTTTATTAGTATCTAAATTGTTAATAATCTTAGTAACTTTTTCATTTGCAATTTTTAAATATTCTCTATGTGTAACAGCTAAAATTATTAATAAATTAAAATTACCTTTAATGGATACCAGGTTTTCTAATGTTTTAGTTAATGTTTCACTCTTTTTTGGATTAGTTGGATGGTCAAAGTCAATACAAGGTGGATTTTCTTTAGTTCCAAAATCTCCCCAATAAGTAGGTACAACTAACCATATTTTTTCATAATTCATACTGTATCCTTAACATTTTTGAACAATTTCATAGTTTTATATCTATTAACTATAACAATAATGGCGTTGCTTTTTGTTTGCAATCTTTTTCTTAGATGATAATTTAAAATGTCGCTAAGTTTAGATTGAGTTAAAATATTTATATTATTTTTTATTGATAAAAAAATCTCTCCAGTTTTATGAAGAGATTTGATATTATTGAAAATAATAAATATTAGTACTTATTATTATTAATTTCATCAATATATTCAGAAGCTGCATTAGCTGCAATAGCTCCATCACTTACTGCTGTAACTACTTGTCTAAATGGAGTGTTTCTAACATCACCAATTGCATAAAAACCTCTTAATGATGTTTCCATTTTCTTATTTGTATCTACATAGCCCCATTTATCTAATAATGATTTATCAAGTAAATCTGTTTGAGGTAGCATCCCTGCAAAAATAAATACAGCATCTGTTTCTAGAGTTTTAATAGTTTTATCTTTAGTACTTTCAAGTTTTATGCTAGTAACTTTATTATCACCCATTATTTCTAAAGGCTTATGTTCCATTTCAAGTTTAATATTACTTTTATTTACTTGTTCTATTAGATTTGCTTGACCTCTAAATCTGTTTCTTCTGTGAACAATTGTAACATCATCAGATAATTTGCTTAAATAAATTGCATCAGTTAAGGCTGTATCACCACCACCTATTACAACTATTTTTTTACCTCTAAAGAAAGGGCCATCACAAGTTCCGCAATATGAAACACCACGACCAGAAAATTCTTCTTCACCCGGTATATTTAAATGTCTATGTTCCGCTCCTGTAGCCCAAATAATAGCACTAGTTTCAACTTCTTCATTTTTCAATTTAACAAAAAATGTGTCATCTTTTTTCTCATAAGAAACAAATTCATCATATATGAACTTTGCACCAAAATTTTCAGCTTGTTTTTGCATTCTATCAGCAACTTCAAAACCAGATATAGGTTCAACAAATCCTGGATAGTTTTCAATTTTATCTATATACATAAATTGTCCACCAGTAGCTAACTTTTCAACTACATGAACACTTCTACCAGCTCTTGCGCCATATTGTGCAGCAGCTAGACCAGCAGCTCCACCACCTATAATTAAAATATCTGTTTTTGTCATGATTTTTTTACCTCATAAATATATTATAGCTTAAATATAATCAAAGCAAGTTTAAAATAAAAGTTACTTAGTCACATAAAATGAGTTTAAATAAGAAAAATACATATTTAGATGTTTTTTTCTCTTTTTTTATCTAATGCTATTTCTGCATCACTTTTTCTAATGTATGAAGGTCCAAAACCTATAGGAGATGCACCATTAATCTCATATTCTTCTTTTCCAAGAACTGCTAAATGATAGCCTAAATCATGTCTTGCCTCATCAATTAAGATTTTTGTATTTGGCAGTTTTTCTTTTATAGAAGCAGCTAATAATTTATCATACAATTTTTTAGAATCTAATCCAGTAATTAATATTTTTTCTTCTTTAGATATTAAATTAATTATTTCGGTTTCGTTAATATCTAAATCTTTAGAAATTCTTTCTTTTTTATTGAATAAAGATATATAAAAACGTTTTTTTCTAGCATCTATCACACTCAATATTGTTCCATCAAAAAAGGATACTGGAATAGTTAATAACTTATTTGTTTCTATAGCTACTAAAGGAATCTCACTAGCTAAACTTATTCCTTTTAATGCGCTCATAGCTATTCTTAGACCAGTAAAAGAGCCTGGACCTTTAGTACAAACTAATAAATCTAAATCTGTTAGTTTTAAATTTTGATCATCAGTTATTTTTATAATGTTAGGAAGGAGATTTTCACTATGTTGAAGACCTCCAGAAATTGAAATAGAGGTTTTTGAAGTGTCAGTTAATAAGCATAAATATAATGTAGTTGTGCTTGTATCTGCTGCTAATATATTCATTTATTATCCTTTTTAAATATTTGTAATGTCAATTAATCTATCAAGATTATCATTTATTGTTATATTGATATAAATAGTGTCATCTGGTAGCATCTCTTCAATTTTTTCAGACCATTCAATTAATGTTACACCATCTCCATAGAGCATTTCTTCTCCACCCAACATTTCAAATTCATCGCAACCTGAAATTCTATATAAATCCATATGATATAATTTAAAATTACCATCATATTCTTGAATTATAGTGAAAGTTGGAGATACAATTGCTTCATCAATATTTAAATATTGAGCTATTCCTTTTGCAATAACAGTCTTTCCGGCTCCAAGGCTACCTCTTAAAGAGATAACTGTTCCAGCTTTGCACAACTTACCAATCTTTTTTCCAATTTCGATTGTTTCTTCGCTACTATGGCTTATATATTGCATAATTAGTCCTTAATTAATTATTCATTTGAAGAAGACTCTTCATTTTGTGCAGCCTTCATTTTTTCATCATCAACTATTTCTTCTTTTATTATTTCTTTAATTTGTTCACCTGTTTCAGATGTATATTTTTCTATAAGATGAATTACTAAAGGATCATTTTCATCAATATCTCTAGATTTTTCTAATAAATATCTTGCTTTATCATAATTTTTATCTTCTAAGTTAAGTAGAGCAAGATTTGTTAATAAAGTAATATTTTCAGGTTCTAAATCAATAGCTGTATCTAAATAGAAGAGAGCTAATTCTCTTTGATCTTCTTCTAAAGCACATATTGCTAATTCATTATAAATTTCGCTATTACATTCTCCAAGTTTTAGAGCTTCTAAAAAACAAGGTTTTGCAAGAGCAAATTTATTTTGGCGTCTAAGAGCCCATCCTTTAAAGAAATGAGCATTCCATACATCAGGATTTTTTTCTAAAAATTCATCTAATAATTCAATAGCCTTATCTTCATTTGATAGATTTATTTGATCATAAGCTTCAAGTAATTTAGAATCATCATTTATTTTTTCGTTAATATCTGATAGTATTTTTTCAACTTGGGTTATTCTTTTATCATCTTTTTCAGCAAAGTTTAAATATTTTTCTAAAGATTCTCTTGCTGCTTCAATGTTGTTTTGGTAAACATGGAAATATCCAATTTCACATAATAAATCAGGATTGTCTTTAAATTGTGTTAATCCTTCATTTAAACTTTCAAATGCTTTTTGTAAAAAGTACTCATATTCAGTAGGATTTTTTTCTTTTTTTGATGCGGCTTGGTTGGAATAATGTGATGCAAGATTTATAAAAGAAGCTGGTTGAGGTGCAAGATTGTTTACAGCAATAAAAAGTTCTTCGCTAAATTCAAAATCTTTTGCTTTTTCTTTTGCTATAGCTGCTACATTTAATTGATTAACAGCATCTTCTTGTGCAGCTAGAATAAAATTTCTATAATAATCAAAATGTTTGTTTTTATTGTCCCAAGCAACAATTTTTATCATAGCAGCAACAATTCTTTCTATAGTGATTTCATCAGGATTTACATCACTTTGCCCTATTTCTAGTTGAAAAGGGATAGGGATTTCAGGATCAATATTAAAATTATTAATTGTTTTTTTTAATTCAGAAGGTAGGTTAATATAAACTATACCTTCTAGCTTTTCATTTTTATTCATTTTTTTGTCCTCGGGAATATAAGAAATGTGATGTGAATAGAGCTCGCTCTTGAACCTTGTGGTTCAAGGGGGAAACTAGTTGAGCTAAAAATTCTGTTCCCAAAAGCCCCGAAGGGAGGGATCAATGCAAAATAGCTATTCCGCTTCCCAATGATTTATGTTGAGCCAAGAGACATGCGCTCTCATTCACACCACTAATTAATCAAACTAATGTATACAAATTGTACACCATGATAATAAAAGTTTAAAGGATATTATTAAACTTTTACAAAAGGGAGAATAAACAAATCTTAAATATGTTTCAAGTGGTTAAAACTAAAGAGATGTATATTTTTGATCTAACATTATAATATATAAAAAGACGAACATTAAGTTCGTCTTTTTCCTCAAAAATAAGGAGTTTGTGTAAATTCAAAAGTTAAGTAAAAAATTGAATTATTGATTATTTTCTAACTCTTCTAAATCAAGTAAGTCATTATCATCAGCACTTGCTGAAGTAAAATCTTCAGCAGCACTAATTTCTTCATTTAAGTTGTCCAATAATTCTATTTCTTCAAGGCCTTGAATATCTTCAAGAGTATCGAGAGATCTTGCAATACTTTGAGCTAATTGTTCAGAATTGTCTTTGTATTCATTTACATATTGCTCAAGCTCTTCAACTCTACTGTTTGCAAAAGTATAATCCATTTTAAGTTTGTTGTGTTCTTCAACTAACTCTTGATGTTTTGTACTTAGAGAATTGAAATCTTCTTGCAATTGTTCTAGTTGTTGAGTAACTTCTAGATTTATAGCTTGAAGACTAGCTTTGTCCTTATTTAATACATCAATAAAAGCTTTGGTTTTTAAAACCTTTTCTTCAAGTTTTGACATATTAGATTTAAGTAGTTTTGCATCCATCGATTTCCTCCATCGATTATTCTGCTAAAACACCTTTAACTGTATCTACTAAGCTCTTAAAAGAAGTTTTGTCTTCAATTGCCATGTTAGATAAAGCTTTACGGTTAATAGCAATTCCAGCTTTATTTAAGCCGTGTATAAATTGTGAATAAGAAATTCCTTCAGCACGAACTGCTGCATTAATTCTTGCAATCCATAATTTTCTAAAATCTCTTTTTCTTTCTTTACGACCGCTATATGCATATTGTCCAGCTTTTGCAACTGCATCTTTTGCAACACGATTGTTAGTGCTTCTACGACCATAATAACCTTTAGCTTGGTCGAGAATTTTCTTTCTTCTGTCTTTACGTTTTGTTCCATCAACTGCTCTTGGCATTTTTTCTCACCTCTCTCTTATTGGTATGGAAGCAAAACTTTTACTTTTTTTGCTTCTGCTTCGCTTAGAATACCAGTATGACGTAAATTCTTTTTACGTTTTGTGGCCTTTTTAGTGAGAATATGGCGAAGTCCTTGCTTTTTATAGCGAACTTTACCAGTGCCTGTAACTCTGAAGCGTTTAGCTGCAGATTTTCTTGTTTTCATTTTTGGCATAATTTACCTCTTTTGTGCATACAAGGAACAAGATTCCCTTGAAGCTACATATTTTAAAATACGTTCAACGAACGTTTATTTTTTCTTTGCTTTTTGAGGAGAAATGATCATACTCATCATTCTACCTTCCATTATTGCACGACGGTCCATATTATAATTTATTCCCATTTCTGTCAATTCATTGAGTATCTTATCTAATACAACTTTTCCTAATTCAGTATGGGCAAGTTCACGTCCACGGAAACGTATGGAAACTTTTACCTTATTTCCTTCATTCAAGAAATCAGCAATAGCTTTGCTTTTTGTAACCAAATCATGTCTTTCTATTTTAGGTTGCATTCTAATTTCTTTCATTTTTATTATAGTTTGGTTCTTCTTTGCTTCGCGTAAACGTTTTTCTTGTTCATAACGATATTTACCAAAATCTAAAATTTTACAAACTGGAGGTTTTGCATTTGGCGAAACTTCAACTAAGTCTAAGCCCGCGTCATCTGCAAGGTTGATTGCTTCAAATGTTCTCATTACACCTTTTTGTGTACCATCAGTATCAATTACAAAAACTTCTTTAGCACGGATTTTTTTATTTACCCGTAAATCTTTTATAGCCATCGATCTCCTTGTGTATTTTCTTAACACATTTTTAATTATTGAAAAATTTACCAACTAAATATTGGTATCTCTATTTAAGATAGCATAGCATAAAAAATGTGTCAAAGCATGAAAATAGTTTTATTGTGAAAAACAAATAAAAACCATCCCTTTTTTTAGGGATGGTATATAATTAAATTAGATTTAATTAAGCTTGATTAGCACTTCCTAATACATTTTTATTTTTATGCATGTACATTTCTTTTAATGCTTCACGAGCTGGACCTAAATATTTTCTCGGGTCAAATTCGCCTGGTTTTTCAGCCATAACTTTTCTAATAGTACCTGTCATAGCTAAACGTCCATCACTATCGATATTAATTTTGCATACAGCACTTTCAGAAGCTTTTCTTAATTGTTCTTCAGGAATACCAACGCTATCTTTTAAAGATCCGCCATTGTTAATAATCATGTCAACATATTGTTGAGGAACTGATGATGAGCCATGTAGGACAATTGGGAATCCAGGAAGTTGTTGTTCAATTTCAGCTAATATATCGAAACGTAGTGGAGGTGGAATTAATACACCTTTTTCATTACGAGTACATTGTTCTGGTTTAAATTTGTTTGCGCCATGACTAGTACCGATTGAAATAGCTAATGAATCTACTCCAGTTTTACTAACGAAGTCAATTACTTCTTCAGGTTGTGTGTATGTTGAATGTTCAGCAACAACATCATCTTCAATTCCTGCTAAAACACCTAACTCGCCTTCAACTGTTACATCAAATTTATGAGCATATTCAACAACTTTTTTTGTTAAAGCAATATTTTCTTCATAAGAAAAATGAGAACCGTCAATCATTACAGATGAAAAACCGTTATCAATACATTCTTTACAGGTTTCAAAACTATCTCCATGATCTAAGTGTAGAACTACAGGGATTTCGTAACCTAATTCTGCAGCATATTCTGTTGCACCACGAGCCATGTTTCTTAGCAAATTAATATTTGCATAGTCTCTAGCACCTTTTGATACTTGTAAAATAACAGGTGATTTTGTTTCAACACAAGCTTTAATGATTGCTTGTAATTGTTCCATGTTGTTAAAATTGTAAGCTGGAATTGCATATCCGCCCTTTACAGCTTTTTTAAACATTTCTTTTGTGTTTACTAGACCTAAGTCCTTGTAAGAAGTCATATTGTTTGCTCCTTGTTAATTTGGTTTTGTTTATTCAATACAATGTTATATTTTTGTGGCGTTTCGGTCAACAACATTGTGATACTATTGACCAATGAATTTACTCTTGGTACTGTTTTTTTATGAAAATGAATAGGAAAAAGATAATTATTGTACTTTTTGTAATATTAGCATTGCTTTTTTTCATAATTGAAGCTTTTTATTTAACAAGGACTCCTATTTATATAGTAAGTGATACTTTGTATTATAATACAACTATAAAATTTCAAAAAAATAAATTAAAATTTGATGCTTTATTAAATAATAAAAAATTAGTTTTTGTTGTTGATGAAAAAAATAATGGTAAATGGGCTAGTTATGATTATAAAGAAAATTCAACGATGATTTTATCACCATATATTTCTATGATGATGGAATATGATGATGATATTAATTTTAATAACAATATAATAATAAGTATTGATAATAAATTAGAAAAAGCAGATATCAATATTAATGTTGATTATTTAAGTGGTTATGAAAAACTTGGAATAGCATTAAAAGATAAAGGTAAAAGTGTATATTTATTAAGTTCAAAGGTTTGGCCAACTAGTATTTCTAAAGCAGTTGCTTTTGAAAAAGTATTTACTAATGTTGGGTTAACAAAAATTGAATTAGAAGGTAATGAATTAGAGCAAAGTGCTTATGATATAATTGATAGAATTAGAAATACTGAAAATGTTGAAATAGTATCAACAGGAAGTACTTTAGTCTCATACCTTTCTAAAGATAATAATTCTTTTTTATATAATTTAGAAGCATTACAATCTAGTTGTGTTGATGCAAATTCAATCCACTACATTATATATGAAGATTTATCACCTTTATTAAAAAATAATTTAACTAAAAATGATAAAAAAGTTTTGAAAACTAATTTAAAGGATTATCAAGAAGGTTTAATAAATTTCTTTTTACAGTTATTGCGAGATCTTGAATCGTCACTTTTTTAATTTCAGCAACTTTTTTATATGATAGAGGAATTAACAATGGTGTATTAGTTTTTCCTCTAAAAGGTTCCGGACTTAAAAATGGAGCATCTGTCTCTAATAATAATCTATTTATTGGAACATATTCTAAGACAGATCTTAAATCATCATTCTTTTTATAGGTAATAGTTGAAGCAAAAGAAATATAAAAACCTTTATCTAATACAAATTTTGCAAAATTTAAATCTGAAGAAAAACAATGTATTATACTTGCTTTTTTTAATTCAATATTATCTATGATATTAATCATTTGCTTATCAGCTTCTCTATTGTGAATTATTATTGGCAAGTTATATTTATTGGCTAGTTTAATTTGTTTTATAAATAAATCTTCTTGAAGTTCTTTCTCCCCATAATCCCAATAATTATCTAACCCTATTTCTCCAATAGCTTTTATTGGATAATCTTTGAGATTCTTTTCAATAGTATTTACACTTATAGAGTTTTCTTCTTTTGTTTTTTTTGTGCCCCAAGGTCCAACTGCTGCACTGAAATATATATTTTTACAATTCTTTAATTTATTATATCTTTCAATTATATCATTTTCATTTGTTCCAATATCTAAGATTGTATATTTATTATTTTCTAGTTCATTTATAAGGTGATTTAGTTTAATACCTTTTTGTTCAATTTTTAATAAATGAGCATGTGAATCAACATATTCTAATTCTTCAATTGTTGCTTCTTTTAATATTTTTTCTCTTTTTTCTTTTGTTATTTTAGTCATAATTATCTCTTTTACTTAGTATAAAAAAAAGAGTGTATTTGATAAAGGTGTTTTGTATAAAAATAATTCCTATTATGTTAGTAGGAATGTTTGACTTTATGTATGTTCCTTATTATTATTTCAATGAGATAAAAAGTTAGACATAGCTAATTTAGGAGACTACATGTTAAGTTTAAACAATATAAATTATAATATTGATGGGAAAAACATTTTGAAAGATATAAATATTAATTTTGAAAAAGGTAATATTTATATATTAACTGGCCCAAATGGAGGGGGAAAAACTTCCCTTGGGAAGGTTGTTGCAGGTTTATATTCTATTAATGAAGGCTCAATTTTTTTTAAAAATGAAAATATAAGTAAAAAAAGCATTAATGAAAGAGCTAATTTAGGTATTGCTTATGGGTTTCAAACACCTATAAATTTTAAAGGTTTAAGTGTTAAAGATATATTAACTCTAGCGAGTAAAAATGATGATTTTAATTATTTGAGTAATTTATTATCTAAGGTAGGTCTTTGCGCTAGAGAGTATTTAGATAGGGATTTAGATGAGCGATTATCGGGTGGTGAGATAAAGCGAATTGAAATTGCTAGTGTTCTTTCAAAGCAAAGTGCAGAGTTATTTATATTTGATGAGCCTGAAGCTGGAATTGATTTATGGAGCTTTAAAGAATTAATTTCAATATTTAAAAAGTTAAAAAATGAACAAAAGACAATTATTATAATTTCCCATCAAGAAAAGATATTAGAATTATCCGATTATATTTGCTTAATTGAAAAAGGACAAATAAATAAATTTGGTAAAACTTGTGATATTTTACCCTCTCTAACTCAAAAGGATAAAGAACACGATTGTGAAGGTTGTCTTAAAAAGGAAATAATATAATGTTTGACAAAACTAAAAATTTATTAAAAGCCCTATATGGTGAAATTGATTTAACAAAAAGTGCTATTAATGTAAGAGAAAATACTAAATCTTGCTATAGAAATAATTCATCTAATATTGTCATAGAAGATATGAGAGATAAATCAGGTATCAATATATATATTAAATCAAATACAAATGGGGAGAGTGTATATATTCCAGCAATAATTAATAAATCAAATGTAAAAGATGTTGTAAAAAATGATTTCTATATAGAAGATAATGCAGATGTTATTATTCAAGCCGGGTGTGCTCTTCATACAGATGGAATTAAAAAATCTGTTCATAACGGTATTCATAGATTTTTTATAGGCAAAAATGCAAAAGTTAAATATTATGAAAAGCATATAGGAGAAGGGAGTTCTGCCCAAAAGGATATTTCTCCAATAACTGAAATTAATTTAGAGGAGGGGGCTTCTTTTTCTATGGATTCAATTCAATTAGATGGTGTAAATTATTCAAAAAGAGAAACTAAAGCTATTGTTAGCAAAAAAGCTTCTTTAGATGTAAATGAGAGAATATTAACAACAAAAAATCAAGAAGCTATAAGTATTTTTAATGTAGAAGCTACGGGTGATAATTCTAGTATTAATATAATTTCTAGATCTGTTGCAAAAGGTAATTCTAAACAAACTCTAAAAAGTAATATAATTGGAAATAGTAATTGTAAGGGGCATAGTGAGTGTGATGCAATATTAGAAGATAATGGTG
>Ga0102926_1000726_pt1 | contig 19524 bp, 21 predicted proteins | sample SalPonR1_A_D2_MG_FD_78173 | JGI IMG/M metagenome (GOLD analysis project Ga0102926, IMG submission 78173) | Salt pond soil microbial communities from South San Francisco under conditions of wetland restoration - Salt Pond MetaG R1_A_D2_MG | ecosystem: Environmental > Aquatic > Marine > Intertidal...
AAGAAGAGATGATTATTTGCTCAAACACTCTTTAAATGTAGCAATCTATTCTATCTTATTAGGATTTAAAATGAACCTACCAAAGGATAAAATTCAAATTTTAGGCATTGGTGCTTTGTTAAGCGATATCGGTATGAATAATGTCAATGGAAGGATCACCTTAAAAAAGGATAAACTTTCCAAAAAAGATAAATCTGAAGTGATGAAACATCCTGTCTGGGGCTATAAATTCTTAAAAGAAAACCATTTAATTAGTCCAATGACAAGAGCTGTTGTATTGCAACACCATGAAAGATTAGATGGTTCTGGTTATCCACGAGGGCTTGAAGGTGATAAAATATTAGACTTAGCACAGATAGTTGCTATTGCTGATACATTTGATGCATTAACATCAGATCGGCCCTATAGAAAAGCCTTATTGCCAAAATATGCTTTAGATTACATTACTTCTAAAACAGGTGTGATAGCTACGACTGATATCATTAAAAAATTCACAGAAATTATCGTTCCCTATCCTAATGGTACCATTATTAAGTTAAATGATGACCGTTTTGCAATAGTTGATCAACAGAATAAAGGTTACCCTTTAAGGCCAAAAATAGATTTAATAACTCTAGTAAATGGTAAAATTCAAAAAAGACCTATAGATTTATTGAAAGAAAACAATTTGACAATTGATAATATTGAATATGAAATTGAGAATGTTATCAAACTATAAAAAAAAAGGAGTTTAGATTTGAAATCTAGACTCCTTTTTAAATGGTAAATGTTTTATTTTTATTTCATCAGATATATGGTACTCAACTTCAAGATTACTTCTAATAAAATAATCTTGGATAAATTTTTCTTTCTTAATAAATTGAATTGCCTCTTCATTACAATATATCCCGATTTTTCTAGAATTGCTATTTATTAATATTTGCCTAATGTCAGAAATCAAAAGATCTGCATAGTACTTATGGTTTAAAACAATATTATTAATAATATTGGATGATCTACTTGTTAGCATTGATAATAAATCCTTGTGAGTATATTGTTTAGTTAATTCTAATAAACCAGTTTTAGTGAATCCTAGAACATTAAACTTATGTTTATAATCACTTAACCAATTCTTAAGCTCATTCTCTAATTTCTTCTCCATTGCACTGTTAGAAAAATTTATTAGATCAATTAATACTATTCCACTAATGCTTTTTAAATTTAATTGTCTTACAATTTCCTTCAAAGCAATAGAATTAACAGTATAAATACCATTTAGGTCTTTTTCTGATATATACTTACCTGAATTTACATCTACTATTGTTAATGCTTCTGTTTGTTCAATATTTAAATGTATACCATTGTCTAACCTGATATTCTGATTCACAATGCTCATGAATTTGTTTTTTAGAGTCAAATCCTTTTTAAAATCAATTGGTAGATGAGAATTATATTTATCGGATAACTCATTGAATATTTCTTCTGAGTTAACTACTATTCTATCTAACTCTGAAATGTAATCTGTTATAAAAATATCATAATCACTACTAGCTTTATATAGTAAAGGATTATTGCTCTTTATTTTTTTCTGTCGAATTATTTCATCCCATCGTTTATTAAGTTTATCATATTCACTTACTAGCATTTCAAAAGATTTATCTATTGCATTAGTTCTAACAATCATCCCAACGTTATCAATTATGCTCTCAAAAGCTTCTTTTAACTCATATCTATACCTTGCACCATTGATTTTTTTTGATACAAATACATTTTTTTCATAAGGCAATAAGACTAGGTTCTTACTTGAAATAGAAATTTTTTCTGAAACTTTCGCCCCTTTTTCATCAACAGGATTCTTTTTAATTTGGACAATAATTTCTTGACCTACATGATATTTACTCTTAAAATTATCACTGTAAAGCAAATCATTAAAATCTAAATAAGCATTTTTCTCTAACCCAACATCAACAAATATAGCTTTCATATTTGTTGTGATATTTCTAATCCTACCTAAATAAATGTTTCCAATTAAGTTTTCTTCATCAAATAACGTATACTTAAAATCAAATGCTCTATTATCTTTTTCTAAAATTATTTTAGTAGAAATGATGTTCTTATCAATTAATAAATTCATCAGATACCCCTATATTATTGGAACTAATTTATCTTCGTTTTCCTTAAAAATCTCTAATCTTTGTATTTCCACTTCATTCAATAGATTAATACCTGCAAACTCAGAAAATTTTTCTAAAACAATTTCAGGCTTCAAATTACCTGCTGAACCTGTTTTTACATCTACTCTAAAAATTATTTCATCATTACTTGTATTCATTACTAAAACATTATTTATTAAACCAATTATATTTTTAGTAATAGGTTTTTTCTTCTTTCGAATTTTTACCCAATTGACTTCCTGCTGGTCTAGAAACTCTTTAACTTTTTCTCTAATGTAACCTTCTTCATATGTTTTTTCTGTTTTTGAATATATAATGTAAGTTGAACTTTTTACAAGAGCCATAATTGATTTGCTATTAGTGGAAAACTCAGCATCTACAAATTCTATTCCCTTAGGTAGAAATGATTCGTCAATTTTTGTTATTCGATCTAAATCAAATTCTTCAGTAACTTTCACTTCGAAATACTCGCCTACAGAAGAAACACCTACAGCTAATGGAGCTGCAAAAGATATCTGTGGTCTTGGATTATAGCCTTTTGAATATTCTAAAGGCAAGTCTAATCTCCTAAGAATTCTTTCGATTTGAGTCACCATTTCCAAATGACCCAAGTATTTTGAATATCCCATTTTTTCATATTTAACTATTACTTTTAGCATAACAATCACCACCAATGATTTGTATATTAACGCCACAATTAGTACAATGGTCACGACAATCATCAGTATAATTGCCTTGCTTTGCCTGTTCATTTTCCTTGATTAAATACTCCTTTGATACACCACAATCTAAATGATCCCATGGCAGTATTTCTTCATAGTCTCTAGTTCTTGTATTATAAAAGTTTGAATCTATATTCAACTCTTCAAAGGCTTGTAACCATAAATCATAATCAAAGTGTTCGCGCCAACCATCAAATTTACAACCTAATTCATATGCTTTAATTAATAATTCATTTAAACGTCTATCGCCTCTTGCGATAATACCCTCAATCGTACTTTCCCATGATCCATGATAATTATAGGTGATTTTACTGTTTTTTATTTCAGATTTTAAATATTCGTGCTTTTCATTAAACTCTTCTACTGTGTTCTGTCCAAACCATTGGAAGGGGGTAAAAGGTTTCGGAACAAAATTAGCAGTCGAAAGAGTAATTTGCGGTCTACCCTTTCTTTTTTTGCTGTCAACGTTATAATATGTCTCTACAGCTTCTTCCCCTAATTCAGCAATACCTTTGATATCTTCATAAGTCTCCGTTGGCAATCCTAACATAAAATATAATTTTACACGATTCCATCCATTACTAAAAACCTCTTCTAATGTAGAAAAAAGATTTTCTTCTGTAACGCCTTTATTAATAACATCTCGTAATCTTTGTGTACCCGCTTCAGGGGCAAATGTGAGCCCAGTTTTTCTAACCTTCTGAATTTCTTTTAATAAATCAACGGCGAATGAATCTAATCGTAGGGATGGTAGCGACAGTCCAATTTTTCTATCTTCATATTTTTCAATAAATTCGTGAACAACTGATTTAATCTCACTATGATCTAATGTACTCAAAGAAGACAAAGCAAATTCTTCAAAGCCAGTATTGTTCAAAATAGTTTCAATTTTTTCAAGTATATCTTCCTTTGAACGCTCTCTAATAGGACGGTACAACATACCCGCTTGGCAGAAGCGACAGCCCTTTGTACAACCTCTAAATATTTCTATCATACCTCGGTCATGAACAACATCTTGAAAAGGTACAATCACTTTCTCTGGAAAATACGACTTATCAAAATTCTTAATAATTCTTTTTTTAATTTTTTCTTTTACAAAATCTTTCTTTGGTCTAAATGCTTTGATAGTTCCATCTTCATGATAAGTAACACTATAAAGTGAAGGTACATAAACCCCCTCAATTTTAGCAACTTTTTCTAAAAATTTGTCTTTTGAATAGCCATTTTTTTTGATTTCTTTGTATAAATCAATTATTTCTAAATTTACTTCTTCACCTTCACCTATAACAAATAAATCTACAATCTCAGCGAGTGGTTCTGGGTTGTAGGCATTTGGCCCACCGGCTAAGATAATCGGGTCATTATCCCCTCGATCTTTTGCTCTTAAAGCTAAATTTGAAAGATTGAGCATGTTAAGAATATTAGTATAAGATAACTCATATTGCAGTGTAAAAGCTACAAAATCCATTGCTCTTAAAGGTGTTTTAGATTCTAAGGTAAACAGTTCTAAATCATTCTTCCGCATTTCCTCTTCCATATCCGTCCATGGGGAAAAGACTCTTTCACAAAAAATATCATCTCTTTCATTTTTTAAATTATATAAAATTTGGAATCCTAGATAAGACATACCTATTTCATAAATATCTGGAAATGCTAGAGCAAATCTCACCATTTCATCTGTGACTTTTTTATTATAACTGTTCACTTCACCGCCTATATATCTTGAAGGGTTTTGAACGTTTTTTAAACATTTATCTATTTTTTTCATATTTCTCCTTTAATTCATTTCTGAAAAACGCATGCGTCTAACATAAACACTGAGAATAAGTCCAATGGCAATAAAATTCGTAACGATAGAACTACCACCATAACTCAAAAATGGCAAAGTTATACCTGTTACTGGCATTAATCCAATTGTCATACCGATATTCTCAAAAACTTGAAACGCGAACATAAACATAACACCATAAATTATTAATCCACCAAATTTATCTTTAGCTTTTGATCCCATTGATAACATTTGTGTTAGCAAAATTATATACATTAAAATTACAATAGTCGTCCCAACAAAACCAGTTTCTTCACCAATAACTGCATAAATAAAGTCAGATTCTCTTACTGGCAAATAATTATACTTATGATAAATGCCATCAAAAATACCTTTTCCAAAGACTTGACCAGAACCAATGGTTATTTTAGACTGCATAACATGGTAATTCCCCGGTAAAGAAGAATCATTTGGATTAAGAAAGGCATCAATTCTTACTTTTTGATGTGGTCTTAAATAGCTATAGACAATTGGTAATGATACTAAAAAACTAGTAATGCCAAAAAAAATTATTTTTAGATTTAGATCTGACATAAACATCATACCAACAGTTACTACGACAAATACAAGAGAAGTCCCTAAGTCCGGTTGCTCTAATAGCAAAACGATAAATGGTAACATCAGTAGAATAGGTACTATGAGATCTTTTACTGAGTCTAGTTTCTTATCTTCATGGGATAAGTATTTAGCCATAACAATAATAAAACCAATTTTGCTTAATTCCGAAGTCTGTAAGTTAATGATTCCTAAGTCAATCCATCGTCTAGAGTTATTTGCAACAACACCTAACCCTGGTATATATACTGCCAATAATAACAGTATAGAAATTACATATATTAACCATGAAAAATTACCTAACATCCTATAATCAATCATAATCATAATAAACATAATAACTAAGCCCAGTATAAAAGACAAGCTCTGTACTTTAACAAACCGATTAATATTGTTTATATCTGCATCAGTTGCACTTAGAATCATTAAAAGACTAAAAGCAAATAAAATAAAAATAACTAATAGAAATTTAAAATTAATATTTTTTATATATTGAATAAACATAACTATCCTCTCAAAATAAAATTTCTCCCAAAGGGAGAAACCTATCTAATTCGCTCTAGTTTATTAATTGGTATATTCGCAACTAATGTTGACTTTTCTGATCCTTTTTTTCGATCTCTAGTAATTTCAATATCAAATTCACTTTCATTAATTTCAACATATTCAGATAAAGTCTTCATTATATCTTGCTTTATTCTATTAATTAATTCAGGAGAACAATCAGAGCGATCATGCACTAGAACTAATTGTAATCTTTCTTTAGCAATATTTTTACTGCTATCTTGACTAGAAAACATTTCTTTTAGTTTCTTAAACATATTTCCTCCTTATTTACTTAATTTAAAAATTTTAAGTACTCTTTCAACGATATTCTCTTTTATACTAATATCTAATAGAGGAACATCTTCACCAGTGAGTCGTCTAGCAATATTTATAAATGCTTTTGCTGATAATGAATCTTCATTTTTAACAACAGGCTCTCCCCTATTTGTACTTATAACTACCGCTTCATCATCAGGTACAGCACCAATTAAACTTACGGCTAAAATATCTGTAATATCATCAATTGATAGCATGTCACCTCTTTGAACCATGTTCATTTTTATCATGTTAACAACTAATTTAATATCATCAATTTCATTTGCTTCCAATAAACCAATGATTCGATCAGCATCTCTTACTGCAGAAACTTCAGGAGTTGTGATAACAATCGCTCTATTAGCTGCTGCAATAGCATTTTTAAAACCATGCTCTATACCTGCTGGACAGTCAATTAAGATGAAATCAAACTCATTACCTAAGTCTTTAACCAGTTGAATCATATCATCAGGTGAAACTGATTCTTTATCCTTTGTTTGTGCTGCTGGTAATAAATAAAGATTTTCTAATCTTCTATCCTTAATTAAAGCTTTTTTAACTTCACAATTACCTGTTGTTACATCAACAATATCAAAAACTATTCTATTTTCTAAGCCAAGGACAACATCTAAGTTCCTTAAACCAATATCCGAATCAATTACTACTACTTTTTTTCCTAATTTTGCTAAAGCACTACCGATATTAGCAGTTGAAGTAGTTTTGCCTACACCACCTTTACCGGAAGTAATTACAATAACATCACTCATTTTTTCCTCCATCCTATAATCTCTCAATTATGATTCTTCCATCACTAATTAATGCTTTCTCAGGCGTAATTCGATCAACAGTATCAGCATTATCTGGTGCTCTTGAAATAATATCACTAATTCTGATCTGGTTAGGCATTAAAGAGTTAGCTGCAATAAAAGCTTCATCATTACCATCAATTCCAGCATGAGCAATCCCGCGTAATTTCCCCATAACTAAAATGTTTCCTTTAGCCTTTAGTATAGCTCCAGGATTTACATCTCCAAGAACAACAATATGACCATCACTAATAATTTCATTGCCTGATCGTAAGGTTGTTTCAATAAATTTTATCCCATTTGGTTTACATTTATCATTGTTATTATCTTTTACTGTTTTCTCTGTTTCAGTTTCTATATTGTTCTTATTATCATTATATGAAAAAATCTCCAAACTTAAAACATTTATTTTCAATAATTTACTTAACAACTCTTCAAGGATAGCTTTTTCTTTGTAAGATAGCTTTGTACCTAAGACACCTATTAAATCTGAGTTTTTTATTAAGCCGGAACCCTTCTCTGCTTTTACTTTAATAGCAAGTTTAATATCTTCAAAACTTGCCTTTTCATTAATTTGAAGAATTAATCCATTTTTTACTCCTTTAAAGTTTAATAAATTATTCAAAAGCCACCTCACTTTTATTCAACTAATCTAATACTTCAGGTTCTAAATTAAAGTAATCACCAATTATTTCACGTGCCACAGGGGCAGCATAACTACCATGTCCCCCTTGGCCTATTAATACTGCAACTGCGATTTCTGGATTTTCATAGGGTGCAAAGGATACAAACCATCCATAATCAGAATATTTTTTTCTATACTGATTAATCATTTCATTAGTTAAATCTTTATCTGACAGATTTTTGATGGCTGTTCTCATTGCATATCCTCTATTTAAATAACCAGTTCTAATCAATTCTCGCACTTCTTCATTTATTCTATTGATTTCTTTAGCATTAGCCTCTTCATCTTCCAATATTAATTTATTCTTTTCCTTTTCTAATGTAGCCAAATACTCATTTCTCTCTCTTAAAATTTTAGTAGTTTCTTCTTCAACAGAATTAATATCTAAGTTCGGTTCTATTTTATTTAAATTATCTTTCAAGTATTTAATTTCATCTAACGGCGGTTCCATTCCTTGCTTCTCAGCAGTACCTGTTTTTCCAGCAACAGTTATAGGGAAATTACTAAAAACTCTTCTTGCAGTACCACTTGTCCCATTAATTGCTTGATACATCCCTTGTCTTAAATGCTGAATAAGATCAGGATCTAATTGATAGGATGGTTTTTTGATATTGTCTTTAATTAGTGTTAAATCTCTTACTGTTCCACCATTTGCAATTGAAGCAATGTATTTAACAATCTGAACTGGGGTGTATTGATGGTCACCCTGCCCTATAGCAAAATTCAATGTATCACCTTCGTACCATCGCATTAGATTAAAATAATCATATTTTACAATATCAGCTAATTCTGCTGCTTTATAATAATCTCCATCTATTCCTAATGCTAATAAATCTTCAATAATTATATTACGAGAAGGATTATCCTCAGACCAGCCCACAATAGTATCAATAATGTCTTCTTTTATGGAATTATTTGTAGTAGTATCTTCAGGAAAATAATTTCCAAATATAACATTTAATTCTTCTCTTAGATAATATTTTACTAGTTTCTTCTTTTTATCGGGATCTGGAACACCAGCGACAACTTCAGATATTTCTACACCGCTAGATTCATTTAAACCAAACTTTCTTGATACATCAATTAACTGATTTGAATCCATCTCAAAACTTAAATCTGATTCACGGTAATAATCGTACCCATTCGCTACATTAAAAAAATAATAATTACAAGAAACTTCTATCGCTTTATAAAGATCTGTTAAACCATGCTTAGCATGATAACTATTCCAATACCAGCAACCATAATTATTTCCTCCAACCGTGATATAACCATCGGCATAAAGTTTTTTCTCTGGATCTAGGCCCGCTTCTAGTGCTGCATATGCTGTTATCATTTTATAAATAGAACCTGGCTGAACCGAAGTCATTGTAGCATTGTTATATAAAGGTCTAGGTGCTAAAGGATTATTTTTATTTACTGGACTTAAACTGTTCCAGTCCTTTGTCGAAATACCATTAGCAAAGAGATTTAAGTCGTATGTTGGAACACTAGCTAAAGCTAAAACCTCTCCAGTGTTAACATCAACAACTACAGCACCGCCAAGTTCAGCACCTTCATATTGATCAGTGTATGGATAATCTCCCCACTTAGATTCAAAGGCAGTACCAGTAGTAATACCTTTAAAAGCAGTACGCAAATGGTTTTCTAACTTTTCTTGCAAATCAATATCTATAGATAATTGTAAATCTTTACCAGATTCACTCTTCTTATTTTCAATACTATCATAATCATCTTCAACATCTTTTACATAATGGCCAAGTGCATTTACTTCAATATATTTATAACCATTTTCACCAGTTAACTCTAATTCATATTCACCTTCAATACCAGTTTTTCCTATCAGTTGATTTTTATTATAGTTTTCTTCTTTAACATATTTATTAATTTCATATTGAGAAGAAATATTTCCCATATATCCTAAAATATGAGAAGCAACATCATTATTAGGATAATTTCTTATTGGTTTTATTTCAACTGAGATGCCCGGCAAGTCCATGTTAAGTTCTGTAATTATTGAGGCTGTTTTTTGACTAACATTTTCTGCAATTATTACAGGATCATATTTTTGATAACCTTTTTCTGCAAGTGCATGTTTTAAAGCTAGGATTTTGTAAGCGTCATCATCATTATAAGCTTGATCAATATCAAAATATGATTTGTTTCTGATGATCTCAAATGCTTCTTTAGCTGATGTATCATAATCAATAGAATACATATCTAAAAATTGTTCTCTATTTCTTTCATAGCTAAATTCCATTGAACTTGACCGTATAGGTAAATAAACACCTTGTAGACTTAATAAATTATATGCTTCTTGATTAGAAAGTTCATCAGAAATTAAATATTCTTCTCTAAGGGTACTTAAAACCTCTAATGCAGATGCGTTTTTACTAAAATTATTGCGATCTAACCAATTAAACTTTTCAATGTTTGATATATATTCAAAACCATTTTCATTGATTCGAATAGGAAATTCTAAATGTTGCTCTCCATTTTCTTCTAAAATCGTAATGATTTTAATCGCTAGCGAATTTACATCTAAGTTGATAATATTTTTATTTAAAAATTTAATATTAAAACTTGTTTCATTACCAGCTATCAATTTATTATTTCGATCCCTTATTTCACCTCGAGTTGCAAAGGTTTCAATTCTAGTAATTCTATTATTTAATGATTGTTCAGTATATTCAGCGCCATGTATAATTGTTATGTTATATAACCTCAAAACATAAACCATAGATATTATACTAAATAATACTAAAATGAAAATTTCTCTTTTTTTTAGATTCTTAAACATTTAATCACCTATCTAATAAATAGTTTTGAGTCAGTTTGAATAAAACAATACCAAAAATAACATTTAATGATAGTTCAATAATTAAAATATCAAATAAACGATAAATACTAAAATTTAAGTTAAGTACTTTTAAGATAGTAAAAAAAATAATATTATATAAACTAGTTCCTAAAGCAATTAAAAAGACAGGTGAGATAATATTTGTTTTATTAAATACACTTTCAAATCTTATTAATAGTAAAGAAATTACTGAATATAGCATAATATTACTACCAATATATGGACTTGAATAAAAATCCTGTATAAGCCCAGACATTAATGCATAGCTAATAATAGTTTTATCATCATAATAAATCGCTAATAAAACTAAAATAATAATATTTAAATTTGGTATGATTTCGTATACACTTATTTTTTGAACAATAGTACTTTGAAGTAAAAAAACTAATAGACTCAACAGAAAAATTCTAATTGCTTTCATTAATCCACTCACTTTGTTCTTGATCAATTGTAATCACCGTTACATATTTCAAGTATCTGAAATCAACCTCAGGTTCAATTGTTACGCGTTGTAAAAATTCATCTTCATCATTATTGATAGATATTACTTCTCCAACTAAAACACCTTCTGGATAGATTCCCTGACCAGTAGTGATAATTTTCATTCCATTACTCAGTTCAGCATTAGGTTCAAAAATCCTCCCTGTTAGAAGGCCGTCTTGAGTTGATTCAATATATCCCTGGTATTGCTTATCTAAAGATAGTACTTCAAAAGAAATTTTACTTTTATTATCAACAATAGTAATAACTTTTGAGTAATTATCTCCAACTTCATAAACTCTTCCAACTAAAGCATTATTAGCTACAACAACACTATATTTCTTTACACCTTGTTTAAGTCCAGCGTTGATCGTGAACATATTAAACCAGTTACCACTATCCTTTGAAACTACTTTTGCAGTAACATAGTCTTCAAATTTATTTTGCTTTATAAAATTTAAATTAGTTTTTAATTTCTCCAACTGTTTAATCTGTACTTGATCTAAAGTTAATGCTATGTTTTCTTCCTTTAAAACTTTATTTTCTTCTTCCAAAGCTTTCAATTTTTCTCTGTATTCAAAAACCTTAGTAATATCGTTTACGCGTTCAGTAACATCATTTGATATACTAGTAAGTACATCTTGAGTTGGAACAATAATATAAGAAAATAAATTTTCGACAATTGTTACACTTGTCCTACCACCATTGGAGTACCCTATAGAAAGTAATAACGCTAATACAGACACTATAATTATTAAATTTCTGAATCTACTTTCCATTGACATCCTACTTTCTTAAGTCTTTTGGCGAAATAAATACACTTTGCAATAATTCATAATCTTCAATGGCAATTTCAGTTCCTTTTACAACACAATCTAGTGGATTTTCACCAATAAAAACAGGCATCCCTGTTTCTCTACCAATTAATTTATCTAAACCTCGCAATAACGCGCCTCCACCAGCTAACATAATACCTTTTTGCATAATATCAGAAGCTAACTCAGGTGGTGTTTTTTCAAGGGTTAACTTAATCCCATCAATTATAGATTTTACAGGTAACTCTAATGCTTCTCTTATTTCATCTGAATTAATATTCAGCGTTCGAGGTAAACCGTTAATTAAATTTCTTCCTGTGATTTCCATGGTTTCATTATCTGTCTCAAAGGAAGAACCAATGTTGATTTTTATTCGTTCACTTGTTCTACTCCCAATAGATAGAGAATATTTTTTCTTAATGTATTGTTCAATAGCAATATCTAAATCATCGCCACCAATTCTTACCGATCTACTTGTTACGATACCACCTAAGGAAATAACAGCTATTTCACTCGTGCCACCACCAATATCCACAACCATGTTTCCTGAAGGTAAAGAAACATCTAAGCCCGCTCCAATTGCTGCTGCCATTGGTTCTTCTAGCAATAATGCTTTCTTTGCGCCAGCTGATAATGCCGCTTCAATAACCGCACGCTTTTCAACTTCTGTAACTTCTGATGGAACGCCAACAACAACACGCGTTCTAAAAGCAAAGCCTGTCTTTTTAGTTGCCTTTTTTATAAAATACTCTAACATTTTTTGAGTAATATTAAAATCAGCTATTACTCCTTCTCGCAATGGCCTGATAGCTTTTATGTTACTTGGGGTCTTTCCAATCATATCTTTTGCATCTTTCCCTACTGCTAAAATTTTATTAGAATAAGTATCAATAGCCACTACTGACGGTTCAGAAATAATTATCCCTTTACCTTTTACAGCTACCAAAGTATTTGCTGTTCCTAAATCTATTCCTATATCTCTTGTAAATAAAGTCACTTTTTCACCTCTAAATTAAGTTATTTTCCTTGAAACTAAAATATCGATTATTTCCAATAATAATGTGATCTATAACATTAATACCAATAATTTCTCCTACTTCAGTTAATCTTTTTGTTATATTCTTATCATTTTTACTTGGATCTGGATTGCCGCTTGGATGGTTATGAATAAATAATACTGATGCTGCAGATTTTTTTATTGCATACTTATATACTTCTCTTGGATGTACAATAGAAGAATTCAAGTTGCCAATAGAAATTAATTCTTTACTAATAATTTCACTTTTTGTATTCAATAGAACAATTATAAATTTTTCTTTTTTATCATACCTTAACTCATCCATGAAAATATTACAAACATCATTGGGAGAAGTTATCTTTAGTCTTTTTCTCAATGCATAAGTTGAAACCCGTTTATTTAATTCTAAGGCTGCTAGAATATTACACGCTTTTGCATCTCCAATGCCTCGAACAGTTGTTAATTCTTCATGAGTAATATCTGTAAGTGCAACTAGACCACCAAATCTATTAATAATGTCACTACTTAGTTCTATAGCGTTTTGCCTAGCATTACCTGATCCAATTAATATTGCTATTAATTCTGCATTTGATAAAGCATTAGAACCATAATTAATCATCTTCTCTCTTGGTCTTTCTAAAGTTGGCATTTCTTTAATCATAAAATAGTTGTTTGCCATTATTCCTCCTATAAAATATAATAATTGAAGTATTTTATAAGATTATTATTTAGTGTATCAATAGGTAGACCTATGACATTAAAAAAACTCCCTATAAAATGATCTACAAGTAACCCTCCTTTGCCTTGAATAGCATAAGCGCCTGCTTTTCCAAAAGGTTCTTTTGATTCTATATATTTTTCTAATTTCTTAATTGAATTATTTTTAAACACTACTTCAGTTCGATCAAAGTCTACTACTTTTATATCAAGTGCTAAGTTTATTAATGCAATACCTGTATAAACATGATGTGTTTTATTATTAAGCAAAGCCAACATCTCCATTGCATCATCATCATTTTCAGGTTTTCCCAAAATTTTATTATTAATTACAACAATTGTATCTGCTGCAATAACTGTTTTATTCACATTGTTTTTACTAATAGAGTACGCTTTTTGAAATGCAATACTCATGGCATTAATCTCTGGTGCAATTAACGGATCAATCCTTTCTTCTAAATCACTTGATTCTTGTTTATACTCAAGTGATAACATATCCAATATTTCTTTTCTTCTAGGAGACTGTGATGCAAGTATAAATTCCATTATTATAACCTCCTATGTAGCATAATTGCAAGTATTAAACCAATAACGCTTGCAAATGAAATCTTCATTGTAAAACTAAAAGAGAATTGTATTACTGATAAGTCTAAATTAAAACTATTAATTCCAATGGCTTTTGAGTAATTTAAAAGTTCAACATACTGACCTAAATAATCTCCAATAATACCACCAAAAATCAGTCCAATTAATAAAAATAATAATAATATAAATATATTGTTTTTCTTCATAAACACCTCTTATAATAAATTTTCATCATTATTCATTTTATCATTAATTCTTAAGATATAAAAGCTTTTAATTAATTTCTGTTACTCAAAATTTATTTAAATAAAAAAAAGCCTTCATTCTTTTAGAATGAAAGCTTTATAATTCTAAATATCTTGCATAACAATAGTATCCACTGGACATGCTTCAACGCATTCGTTACATCCAATACATAACTCTGGATCAACTGTATGGTTTTCTTTAATCTCACCGGATATTGCATCTACAGGACATCTTTTCTTACATAAAGAACACCCAATACAGTTTTCTTCAATAATGAATGCCTTTTGCTTTCTAGATTCATCAGCACTTATTGCATCCGTCGGACATTTTTCATAACATACCATACACTGTGTACACTTTTCATAATCTATGCTCGCAATGTTATTTTCTACATGAATTGCATCAAATGGACATGATCTTTCACAGATGCCACATGCAATACAAGCAACATCACAATTTTTCTTTACATGACCACCGCGTTCTTCGTTAATACAATCAACAATAACATGCTGCGTAATAGGTACTAAACTGATAAGATCCTTAGGACAAATATCAATACAAGCACCACAAGCTGTACATTTTTGTGAATCAACAACTGCAATGCCTAGATCATTTACATGAATTGCATCAAATTGACAAACATCAACACAATCCCCATTACCCAAACATCCGAAGGCACAAGCCTTTGGACCACTTTCTAACATATTAGCAGCAATACAACTGTCTAAACCTGAATACTCATACTTTGTTGTACATTTTTCTTTATCACCTTTACATTTTACTCTAGCGATATATCTTTCGCCAGCTTCGATTTCTAAACCTAAAGCTTCACCAATCTTTTCAACTGTTTCTTCACCACCAACAGGACAACCAGTAGCTGGTGCATCACCATTTACAACGGCTTGAGCAAATTGCATACATCCTGGGTATCCACATCCACCACAGTTAGCAAGTGGTAATGCCTCATAAACTGCTTCAACTTTAGGATCTCTTTTAACTGCGAATTTTTGAGATGCATACGCTAAACCTGTCCCAAATACAAGCCCCATGCCAGCTAAACTTAATCCAGCAGAAAATATATTTTTTACATCCATATAAAAACTCCTTTCTTAAATTTACACTAACCCTTGGAAGCCTAGAAATGCAATTGACATTAAACTTGCTGTAACTAATGCAATTGGAAATCCTTTAAAAGGCTTAGGTACATCTGATAATTCTATTTTTTCTCTTATACCTGCAAACAAAACAATAGCTAAAGCAAAACCGATTGCTGCGCCCATTGATCTAAAGATTGTCTGAATTAAGTTTAGGTTATCATCAATATTTAGTAACGCTAAACCTAAAACAGCACAGTTTGTTGTAATTAGTGGTAAAAACACACCTAAAGCTTGGTATAGCGTCGGAGATATTTTTTGAAGAACTATCTCAACAAATTGAACCAATGATGCAATTACGAGAATAAATGCAACAATCTGTAAATATTCTATACTAAATTGAACTAAAATAAATTTCTGAACTAAATAAGTTATAACACCAGCAAGTGTCATAACAAATGTAACTGCCATACCCATCCCTATTGCAGTATCTACTTGTTTTGATACACCTAAGAAGGGACATATACCTAAAAATCTTGATAAGACAAAGTTATTAACAAAAATTGAACTAACAAGAAGTACGAAAATACTTGTGGTTTCCATAGTTTCCCTCCCTATACCCTACTACTTTTATATTTATTGTTAATTGCCATAAGTATACCTAAAGCTAAGAAAGCTCCTGGAGGCAATATCATCATTAATACTGGTTGAAAATTTGCACTGAATAAACTAACACCAAAGATACTTCCAGCACCAAGTATTTCTCTAACAGAACCTAAAATAGTTAAAGCTATTGCAAATCCAAAACCCATACCTAATCCATCTAATAAAGATTCAAATACACCGTTGCCATAAGCAAAAGATTCTGCTCTACCAAGTATTAAACAGTTAACTACAATTAGTGGTATAAATATACCTAAGTTAGCGTACAGAACCGGAAGAAACCCTTCCATTACCATACCTATTATTGTTACAAATGTTGCTATAACAACAATAAACGAAGGAATTCTTATTTTATTAGGTATAAAATTCCTCAATAATGAAATAACAACATTAGACAAAACCAATACCGCTGTCGTAGCAAGCCCCATACCTAAACCATTAATAGCACTTGTTGTAACAGCTAGTGTAGGACACATACCAAGTAATTGATAAAAAATTGCGTTTTCTTTATATAAACCGTTTGTAAATATTTTTACTTTATTACTCATAATTTTCACCTCCACTATTGTACGTAAGCTTCAAATGCTTTAATCGCCGAATTTACACCTTTTGTAACGGCTACTGATGTGATTGTCGCCCCAGAAATGGCTTGAATTTCAGTATCACTTTTTTCAGTTTTAGAGACAGCAATCTCTTGATTTGCACTCATACTTTTATATTGACTATAGAAAGATTCATCTGTAGCTTTTGCGCCAAGTCCAGGCGTTTCAGTATGACTACCAATTCTCACACCTGATATTGTTCCATCGTTATCAATACCTACAATAACTTCTAATGCGCCACCATAACCTTTTGGTATTGTTTTAAAAACATAACCTGATACAAGATCATCTGATATAGCTTCGAATCCTTCTACAACAAGGTCTTGATTTAATTCACTTACATCAATTTCATTAAATGAATCAGCTTCAGGGCTTACGGCTTTCCGAGCCCTTTCATTTGCTAAAGCTCTTTGCTCTGCAATTTTATCAGCAGTAATACCATTCACATAACCTAATGATAAAGCTGCTATTAAACTAATTAATAATAACTTAAATCCTAAATTCATAATCTCTTTCATTATTTTGCACCTCCGAAAACTTTTGGAGCTGTGTAACGTTCAATTATTGGTGTCGCAACATTCATAAGTAGAATTGAGAAGGAAACACCTTCTGCCATTCCTCCGTATGCTCTAATAATAAAAGTAATTAAACCTGCACCGAAAGCAAAAATAATTTGTCCTTTTCTATTCACCGGAGACGAAACATAATCAGTTGCCATATAAATAGCCCCTAACATTAATCCACCTGCTAATAATTGATAAGTTGTAGAGTAAAAATCGAATCCACTATAAACAAAATATAACAATCCAAATGTTCCAATATATATCCCAGGAATAGTAATTTTTATAACACCTCTATAAAGTAAATATAATCCTCCAATAATTAATAAAATAGCAGATGTTTCTCCTAAACTACCACCTATATTTCCAATTAATAAATCCATTAGAGAAGCTTGATTTGCAGTTCCTGCAGTTGCTAAAGGTGTTGCAGTTGATACAGCGTCTGCTCCAGGTGTAATCCAAGCCCCCATTTGAACAGGCCAAGAAGCTACTAAAAATGCTCTTGCTGCTAATGCAGGATTCATAAAGTTTTGACCTAAACCTCCAAAGGCATGTTTTACAACTGATATTGCAAAGATCGAACCAATAACTGGTATCCACCAAGGTACTGAAGCGGGCATATTAAATGCTAATAATAAACCAGTTATTACAGCTGACCAATCATTAATTGTTATTTTTTTATTTCTTATTTTTTGTATAATTGCTTCTGTCGCAACGGCTGCTAGTATAGCTAATAATATAACTTTTACAGCATTAAACCTAAATAGTATACACTATATAATGTTGCTGGTAATAATGCAATCACAACATCCCTCATAATTGAACTAACAGTATCTTTGGATCGAATATGAGGTGACGATGATACGATTAATTTTGATTCCATTTCATCCTCCTGACTACTTTTGCTTCATGCTTCTAATTCTATTTTTTCCTAAACGTATGCCTTCTAATAATCTTCTCTTCGAAGGACATATATACGAACAAGAGCCACATTCAATACAATCCATAACGTTAAGCTCTTTTATCTTGCTTAAATTACCATGTTCCGCATGACTACTTAAATAAACAGGCAATAAATTAATAGGGCAAACATCAACACATTTACCACATTTAATACAATACGCTGGTTCTTCAATAATTGCTTTTTCTTTATTAAACACTAGTATACCTGATGTTGTTTTAGTCGATGGTACATCTATTGATGATGTTGCTCTTCCCATCATTGGTCCACCTAAAATAATTTTACCTGGCGTTTCAGAAAAACCACCACATTGTTCAATAATTTCAGAAAGATCTGTACCAACTCTAATCTCTAAATTCTTTGGTTCTGAAATAGCATTTCCTGTAATCGTACATATACGTTCAATCAAAGGCATGCCTGTTTTGATTGCTTGAGCAACAGCATATGCCGTAGCTACATTATTTACAACTGCGCCAGCATCCATAGGTAAACCACCTGAAGGTACTTCACGTCCAGAAATGGCATCAATCAATTGCTTTTCTGCTCCTTGAGGATACTTAGTTTTAAGACCTTGAATAACAATGTTTTCATCTTTGGCTGCTTCTTGCATAATTCTAATAGCATCAGGTTTATTATTTTCTATTCCTATATAGCCTTTATTTACTTCTAAAACTTTCATCAAAGCTTTTAGTCCATAAATAATATCATCAGCTCTTTCAATCATTAATCGATGATCAGCTGTTAGATAGGGTTCACATTCTGCCCCATTTAAAATTAGTAAATCAATATCTTTTTCAGGAGGTGGTGATAATTTTACATGTGTTGGAAAGCCTGCGCCACCCATACCAACAATTCCTGCTTCTTTAATGATTTCTAGTATTTCTTTCCCGCTGAGGTTGTCTAATTCACCTTTTGTAATAACGTTTTCACTCACTTCGAATTTTCCATCGGATTCAATAACGATACAATCGCCAGATCCGCCAGCAACTTTTTCTGATCCTATAGATTTAACTATTCCTGAAACACTACTATGTACAGGGGCAGAAACAAAAGCTAATGGCTCTCCAATTTTTTGACCAACCTTAACATAATCTCCCTTTTCAACAATTGCCTTACATGGTGCGCCAATATGCTGACTCAAAGGTATTTTTACAACTTTTGGAGCTGTGGCTTTCTCGATAGCTTTGTTCTCACTATACTTTTTGCCGTGTGGTGGATGTGTTCCACCTTTAAAAGTTAAAAGTCCCAATCTATTCACCCTTTCTTAATTTTGAATACTGTATACAAAATCTTTTTCGCACATATTTATTTTA
>Ga0102926_1000728_pt1 | contig 19492 bp, 14 predicted proteins | sample SalPonR1_A_D2_MG_FD_78173 | JGI IMG/M metagenome (GOLD analysis project Ga0102926, IMG submission 78173) | Salt pond soil microbial communities from South San Francisco under conditions of wetland restoration - Salt Pond MetaG R1_A_D2_MG | ecosystem: Environmental > Aquatic > Marine > Intertidal...
ACAATTTTCGTTTTGTCTCCGAGTGTTTTCTTGTAGCTTTCAAGCGTCCTGTAGAAGGCGTAGAACTCGGGATCCTTGTTGTATGCGTTTGCATAGGTTTCAAGTGCCAATGCGTCTCCCTCTCCCTTGATAGCCTGGGCCTTTTCATAGGCTTCGGCTTTCAGTATGGTTACTTCCTTTGAAGCCTGGGCAGTGATGATCTTGTACTGCTCCTCGCCCTCTGCCCTGAACTTGTTTGCGATTTTCTGCCTTTCGGTGCGCATGCGGTTGAATATGTTTTCATAGTTGCTTTCGGGGAGTTCTGTCTTTGCTATTCTTACGTCGACAACTTCCATTCCAAAATTTTCAACTTCTTCATTAGTGTTGATTTTTATCTGGTTGGTCATTGCATAGACGTACTCTTTATCCGAAATCAAAGTGCTTCCGTCCGTCAAACCGATTTTTTCATTGAGTTTTGAATATATTATGTCGTCAAGCTTTGTGTTTGCGCTTCTAACATTGTTTACGGTTATTCTGAACAAAAGAGGATTTCTTATTGTCCATTGGGCGTTGTTGTCGAGAACTATCTTCTTCTTGTCAGATGTGGTTACCTCTCTTGCAAGTGTGTTGTATGTCAAAAGACGGGATGTGTATTTTTCAACCTGGTCTATTACCGGAACTTTGAAAAACAAACCTTTGCCCTCGCGGATTTTAACATCTTCAAATTGCGGTATGTCATATATTTCTTTTTCTATTTCTGGAGTGATCTTTTTGACTATCACCGTTTGAACTTCTCCAAACCTTGTAATAACAGCCTGTTCAACCTCATTTACAGTGAAAAAGCAATTTGTAATTAAAACATACGCAAGAATAAAAAGAACAAAACCGCCGAGCCCTTTTTTCGAAATGGACGGCTTATTGAATCGTTTTTCCTGACTCTGTTCGCCATCCGGCCTGTGAACTTCAAAATTACTTTGTAATTTATCGAAAATACTTTTCATTACTCTACACCCCCTTGGCCTGTCATGCTCTGAAGCGGAAGAAACTTAAGTGTGTTTCCATCCTCGCCGACTATATATATTTCCTTGCCGGGCAAAACATCTTCAAGAGTTTCAATATAAAGACGTTTTCTTGTTACGGTCTTTCCGAGAACATATTTTTCGTATACGGCGTTGAAGTTTGCAACGTCTCCATTCGCTCTCCTTGTCCTATCTTCCTTGTATGCCTCAGCCTCAGAAATAAGTTTGGACGCCTCTCCCCTTGCATCCGGTATTACCTTGTTTTCATAAGAGATAGCTTCGTTTATCTTGCTTTCCTTGTCCGCCTTTGCCCTCGATATATCCTTGAAGGCATCATCAACTTCTTCAGGCGGATATACGTCCTGAAGCTGAACTGCCGTGATCTGCAAGCCTATTTCGTAGGAGTCGCAGATTCCCTGCAGATCGTCTCTTATTTCCTGCTGTATGCCAACCTTGTTGTCTGTGAGAACCTCGTCGAGGTTGTTGTTTGCCACGCTCCGCCTTATTGTCGAAACGGCAACCGTGTTGAGCGTGCCTATCTGATCGTCTACATTGAACAGGAATTTCTTGCTGTCTGAAACCCGAAACTGCACAATCGCCTCAACGTTTACCAGGTTTTCATCGCCTGTAAGCATCAAAGAATCATGGCTCAAACTTCTGTCATATGACGGCAACAGTCCCGGACCCACGTCCTGACTCGTCGCAAACCCGAATTCAAGCCTTCTTACCTCGGCGACATTTACAGTATACTTCTGTTCAATCAATGGAATCTTCCATTTCAATCCCGCCTGATTTTCCGTTCTTGCATATTCCCCAAATCTTGTAATAACCGTTTCCTCTCCAGATTCAATCGTATATATGCCATTGTAGGCAATAACAGCGATAAGAACCACAATAAACAATGTCATCGACTTTTTCAAATTTTCTTCCTCCTTCAATTAGTGTCCATTTCATACTAACACATTTCTGTTTCACTTCCATGCAAACATTTATTCCTTCATCAAATTGTAACCGGACGGTTTTTACGAACTAAAACGCAATTTCTCAATAAGATTTCTTTTCGGCTATCAAAAACCAACACAAAACAAAAATCCCTTGTTTACCAAACAGCAAATAAGGGACTGCTCATTTTTTTATTGTTTTATTTCAAAGCCAACCCATCAACAACTTCCAGATTTATATAACCTCTGTTAATACCCCTTATAAAACTCAGGTACGTTGCTGTGACGTCATATCTCGCATCATGATATGCTATTGCCTTGGACTCGAAAAGCGATCTCGTCTTTTGAAGGACTTCCTTTTCTTCAACACCCATGAAATGTACAAGTTCCTGGAGCTTTGGAAACTTGGGTTCGCCGTCTTTCCTTTTTAATTCACAGGTTTCCTTAAGATTTCGCATAGTACAATACTGAGATGAAAATTTGAATTCCCTTTTACATCTGCCGAATTCCTTTTTCATGAACATCTTGTCGAAACTGAAGTTGTGCGCCACAAGAACGTCCGCATCAGTAAAATCCTTGTTTATTTCTTCTATGCTGTCCTTGAATTCATGGTTTCCAGAAAGATCCTCCAATTTTCCGGGAGTGAACCCATGAATCATGTATGCCGCGTATTCCATATACACAACTTTGAAAAAGAAATTTTTCGCCTGCACTTCGCCGTCATCGTCAATTATATAGGACAGTTGGCAAATCTGTCCTGGTTTCAAGCCCGTTGTTTCCGTATCAAAAACCAATGCCTTCATCAAACTACCTCGAATCCTTTTTTCTTAATTATAGGCAATTATGAGCAATTGGTCAAACTGTCAAAAGGCTATTTCAACTAATTGTCCCCCTGTTTGATTAATTTCACACTATTCTCGACCAAAAAAAACCATATAAAAAGGAACCCTTTGCTTTTTATATGGTTTTCAGCATAGGGTTCCCATTAAATCAATTTTTCATAATCATTCTAATATTTTCCAAAATCGCCTTCATCTAAATTGATTTGAACATTTTCGCTATTTCTTGTAAATTGTTTAACTTTGGTATTTTTTTTTGCTTCTCCCGCTGGTTTTGACGTCAATCTCTTATTTGACAATTTAAAACTGGATACCATCTCATTAAGCACTTCTGCTTGAGACGTCATCTCCTCACTTGCCGAAGCACTTTCCTCTGCCGTAGCTGTATTGGTTTGAGTAACCTCTGACACCTGTTCGATAGCCTCATTGACTTGGGTTACTGCCATTGCTTGTTCATTGGAAGCTTCAGCAATTTCTCCGACTATGTCGACTGCTTCGGATATTCCTTCGACAATTTCTCCTAAAGCCTTGGCTGTTTCATTGGCTATTTGTGTTCCGCTGTGAACCTTGTTGATTGAATCGTCTATGAGATTCGTTGTCTCTTTGGCCGCATCTGCACTTCTTGCCGCCAGATTCCTAACTTCTTCTGCTACAACAGCAAACCCTTTACCGTGTTCTCCGGCCCGAGCCGCCTCAACAGCAGCATTAAGAGCGAGAATATTCGTCTGGAATGCAATATCATCTATCACCTTAATAATTTTCGATATATTCTCGGACGATTCGTTGATATTCTTCATGGAAGAAAGCATTTCATTCATTTGCCCATCACCTTTTTCCGCCATGGTTTTAGTCTTTAAGGAAAGCTCGTTCGCACGATTTGCATTTCGCGCATTTTGCTTTGTCTGTTCGGCAATTTGAGTTATGGAAGATGTAATCTCTTCGACAGAGCTTGCCTGTTCGGTTGACCCTTGCGAAAGATTCTGACTGGAATCCGACACCTGCTGAGCTCCTGCGGCCACCTCTTCTGCCGCCACATTTATTTCTGTCATGACATCATTGAATTGATTGGTAATAAAGTTCAGCGATTCTTTAAGTTCTGTGAAATCTCCCAAGTACTCCCTGTCAATCTTATTTGTAAGATCTTTTCGGGCCATTTTTTTGAGCATGTCGGCTATCTCGTCGATATAACCAAGAATCGTTTTTGCCATGAAGTTAACCGTTCTCTTCAATTGTGCGTGCTTCCCCTTATAATCGCCAACTACAGAAACATGTAGATTGCCTTTTTCCATTTCCTGAAGAACAAGATTAGCCTCATTAATGGGATCAATTATGGCGTCGATGGTTTCATTGACGCCACGGACTATGTCCGCATATCCGCCTTTGAGACGCCCTACATCTCCTCTGTGATCCAATTCTCCGTTCTTTGCCTTCTCCGTCAAAACCCCAGCCTCTTCGAGCAAGGCTATAAGCGAAGCCCTTACTCCACCGACATTTTCCACAAGAACATGGAATCCGCCTTTATATTTATTGTCGATCTCTGGCATTTCCGCTCCTTCAGCCATGATCGATGTGTACTCCAAAACATAATTGCATGGTTTTTCAATGGATTCAATCATATTGTTCAAATGCTCAGCGATAACCTTCCAATCACCTTCGAAAATGCTCTCATCCGCCCTTGCCGCAAGATCACCTTCTTGTCCAGCATTTGCTAGTCGATCAATCTCATTTAGAAAACCCTCATTGACTTCAACGATTGCATTAAATCCACATCCCAATTTATCGTATTTCTGAGCCTTTTTCATCAACGATTCGCTCTTTTCTCCTTTTGAGATATCAAAAGCCAGCTTTGTCTTATGTCTCATGTAAGCCCTGATGCTTTCCACTTCTTTCGCCAATTCCTTATATTTACCGTTGATCACCAATTCAGGTGCGCTCTCCGTATCACCATTTGCAAGGCTTTTCACTACATTTACGATATTATCTTTCACAGAATCATTGCCGCTCCCTGCAAAGGAATCATACAGGCTTATCAGAGCTATCAAGCCAAGAAGCCCAAGCACTACCATTTCAGCAGCTTCCAAAACAGTTATTGCAACAATTGCGGCAATCGCAGCCAATGCGCTTAAAATAGAAATTTTTGTGTGTTTCATTATGCCTCTCCCCCCATTCCACCTTTTTCTTTTTCGCCCATTTCATTTAATTCCACATCTTTTTGCTTTACCAATTTCATGCAATCCAATAGAATGATTATATTTTCGTTGGTCCTGGCTATTCCATTGATATAATAATTTTTTTCATCCATATTTAAATTCGGAGGATTCGATATGTTCTTTCCATCAATGGTAATCACTTCAGAAACTCTGTCAACAATCAATCCTATTCGATTTCCCCCTACTTTAATCACGATGGTGCATGTTCGTTCATCATACTCCCGAACTTCCTTGTTGAATCTTGCTCTGATATCCATAGTAGGGATAATATTTCCTCTAAGATTGATAACTCCCTTTATCTGACTTGGTTGTTCCGGAATTTCAGTGATTTTCTGCATTCCGATAATCTCAATCACATAATGGATTTCCAACCCATAGAATTCATCTCCGATTTTGAAAGTCAAAAACTTATCCTTTTGCTCATCTTCAATGGATTCTAAGGAACCCTTCGCATTCTCATCCATACTATTCTCCTTCCTCGCAACAACAAGCGCATTAAGCTGTTTCACTTTCCTTAACAAACTTTGTCTGCTCCAATTCAATGCTCGAAAGAAGAAGCCCACTTTCAAGTATCATGATTATCTTTGTGTCCAGCTTGGCTATCCCCTTTACATATCCGGTTTTAAAGTCATTGTTCAGACTAGGAGGCTCGGCTATCTTGTCGCCTGCAATGCTGGTAACTTCATCCACCCGGTCAACTATGAATCCTACCATGGTATCCTTGACATCAACTACTATTATGCAAGTCCTCTCATCATAATCCACTTTCTCTTTTCCGAAACGTTTTCGCACATCGATTGTAGGAATTATCCTCCCCCGCAAATTGATGACTCCGTTAACGTAATCGGGTTGCTCCGGCATACGTGTAATCTTTTGCATTCCAATAATCTCTATAACACTTGAAATGTCGATTCCATAGTATTCGTCCCCTAAAATGAACGTCAAATATTGATTCATGAATATCACCTCATTTAGATTGTTTTTTTAGTACTTCCCAAAATCGCTGTCATTGAGCCCTATTTCGAATTCCAATTCTTTTTCGACCGGCGCTGTCAGCTTTGGAGTGCTTTTCGATTTGCCAGACAAACTTTTAATTCCCTCACCCTTAAGCTTAAATTCTTGAATCATCCCCTTGAGAAGCTGGGCCTGTCCCGCCATCTCTTCACTGGCTGACGCGCTTTCTTCCGCTGTGGCAGTATTGCTTTGAGTCACCTGTGAAATCTGCTCTACTCCTGAATTGATTTCATTGACTGCATCGGCCTGCTCGTTTGAGGCTTCAGCTATCATTCCGACTATTTCAACTGCGTCTGTTATGCCCTCCACAATCTTGCCTAATGCTCCTGCTGTTTCATTTGCCATTTTGTAGCCTTCATCGACGGACTTGATTGAGCTGTCGATCAGGTCAGTCGTTTCTTTCGCTGCGTTTGCGCTTCTTGCCGCGAGGTTTCTTACTTCCTCAGCTACCACTGCGAAACCTTTGCCGTGCTCACCGGCCCTGGCAGCCTCGACTGCCGCGTTGAGCGCGAGTATGTTCGTCTGGAATGCTATATCATCTATTACTTTTATGATTTTGGCGATATCCGCCGATGATTCTTTGATTTCGTTCATGGCTTTTAACATTTCCGCCATTTGACCATTTCCGTTTTCAGCATCCGATCTTGCCTTCCCTGAAAGCTCGTTGGCCTTGTTGGAATTTGTAGCATTCTCTTTTGTCTGCTCCGCCACCTGTGTTACGCTTGCGCTTATCTCTTCAATTGAGCTCGCCTGCTCTGTAGAACCTTGTGACAATATTTGACTGGACGATGCAACTTGATCTGCAGCTGCTCCCACCTGCTCGCCTGCCTCGTTAATTTCTGAAAGTACGGAATTGAACTGTCCGACGATGAGGTTTATTGAATCCTTGAGTTTGATGAAATCTCCAAGGTATTCCCTCTCAATTCCACATGTTAGATCTTTGTTCGCCATGTCGGAAAGGTTCTCAGATATTTCCTCAATATAGCCATCTATATGACCGCTCATTGAATTAAGGGCTTCCTTAATCGCCGCATGATCTCCCTTGTAGTCGCCTTCAACCTTCGCTTTCATATTGCCTTTAGCCATTTCCTCCAATACGTCCGTCGCTTCTTTAATTGGCAGTATTACTTCATCCAATATATTGTTGACGCCTGAAACGATTCCGGCATATCCGCCTTTCAATTTGGATGAATCCGCTCTGTATTCGAGATTCCCTGCGACCGCTTCAACGGTAACTCTATCTATTTCACCAAGCATTGATAACAATACCTCAATCACGCTATTGATTTTCTCAGCGAGCACTCCGTAGTATCCCATATAGTTGTCGGCGTTGGGAATCCCTTCTTTTGCCTCTCCGGCTTCAAGTACTGTAAGAAACTCTATAGCAACATCCAAAGGATTTACTATTGCGTCCAGCGTATCATTTACGCCGTCGACTATGCTTTTGTATCCGCCTTCAAATTTTGAAGCGTCGCCTCTCACTTTAAGGTCTCCCTTTATTGCAGCCTCTGTAAGATTTGCAGATTCTGTGACAAGGCTCCTCAGCGATTCAATGATATCTTTCATCGAAATGCCCAAGACATCCTTGTCGGATTTCAATTCTATCTCAATGTCCACATCGCCCTTGGCGATTCTCTGAGCATTCTTAGCCTGCTCTTTTGTATTGGCCGCCATGACAGCAAAAGCTCCCATCAATTCCCCTATTTCATCTTTTGATTTCTGAATCATGTTAACATCGGTATCTCCAACCGCTAATTTGTTGGATGCATTCTTTAAAAGTACCAATGGCTTGCTGATAATACTGCTGATGAACCAGCCCAATAACAAAGCTAAAAGTATCGCCACACCTATGAATATGTACATTGAAATTATAGCTTTATTTGCAATCTCCGTATTCGTCGCAGCCTGATTGGCGGCATCTTCAGCTTTCATTGACACCAAATTTTCAATATTATTCTGCACTTTTCTTGATGCAAGTCCTACTTCCCCGTCTTCCGCCAATTGTTGGCGCACATATTCCATATTGCCATCGATAATATTCTCACTCGCGTTCAGCAATAATGGTTCAAATGCAGTCCACGCCTTTTCATATTCATCGTAAGCAGTTTGCATTTCCTCAGACAATATCTTCGACTTAAAATCCGTATTCAACTTATCAATTTCACTTAAACGCTCCTCAATCCTATTAGCTTCATCTCTCATCTTGCTTGTTTCTTTTGCATTTATCATTTTTTCAATGTTTACTCTGGATCTTTGAAATGCAGTCGAAACATTTCCCATTATTTCAATCGGTTCCGTCATACTTTCATATAAGATAGTATCATTATTATCTACCGTCCTTATATTAGACACCCCGATATACCCGACCACGGATGATATAGCCGCAACAATAACAAATCCAATAATAATTTTCACACTTATTCTTCTATTTAAAAACCATGACATATCATAACCCCCTTAATTTTAAAAATACTTTTATGACAACAACTCAAATAATAACTTAATAGAATTTAATAAAAATCACTTATGATGCCATCGACAATTTCATGCTATTTTTGAAACCCTTATGCTTTGCATCCTCCCTTCGAACAGGTCTGCCTTTTATCATAATTTTTAACCAACCTGTCTATTTCACAAAATATAAAACCATTGCCGACCTCCTATCTTCTCTTAATGTATATCGTCAATTGATGCAACATAGTTTAGGTATAATTACCCACTTGAATATAATTACTTTTTTAGCAACATGCATTTAAATTGCCGTTTCTCATGCCCAACTCTAATCTGCCTTATTAACACCGGTGTTTCTTTAAAAGAATGCCGTTAATCTTACACTTTTGTCTTGTTTTCTAAATATGATTATTCACTATATTTTAAAAGTGGTTGCGAATAATATATATTCATAGTTGATAATTCGTAACATTTTAAATATTCACCATGCAATGACTACAAAAAAATATTAACCACCAAAGACCTTTGATTCAGGCCTTTAGCGATTAATATTTTTATCAAAATACTTATATTTTTATCAGAATACTTAAAAGAAGCAAAACTCAAAAAGGATACTCTCCTGTTCTGAAAACATTCTGTATTGGAGGCACTGCGCAGGTATAAATGCTTTTGATTTTACCGCCTTCCAATTCAAGAATAACCGGACATATGAGATTGTCTTTATTGCCCCTTGCCATTATTATGCATGGATAGCCCCAAAGATTCTTTTGGAAATTGACTTTTGCAAGCCCCCACGATGGATAATCCGAAGGGAAATATCCCAATTCGGCATAGACTTTTCCGTCCTCCTCCGAACTTCTCTTTTTCATTCTTGCCTTTATTCGTTCCTTTGCCTCTTTTCCCTTTATCTCAGGAAAGGAAACCGCTTGAGCGCTGTAAACGACATCCTCGGAAAGATAGGAATCAATCAAGCTGAAGTCAAGATGATTCCACGCTTTTGCATACAGTTTTACCAACTCAAGTTCCGTCATATGCATCACTTCCTCATTAGCTTTACTAATTTATTCAAAAAAAAAACGCAAATTCCTTCTTTTAACAGCAAAAAACCTCCTGACGGAGGTTTTTTTATTTTTCTTTTGGTTTTATATATTTGCTTTTTTCTTTGCAAGGTCTTTCTTTCCACTTTCCACTGTTTTTACCGACATATGCTTTTAGCTTTTTTGTCATTAGGTTTTTGATTAGTAAATGGAGACAAAAATGTCTGTCCCTTTTTAGTTTTTCTGTTCACTGCAAACTGCAAGCTTGAAACCAGTTGTCTGTTGTCAGTAAAAACATAAACATTTTGGAACTCAACTGCGTCAAATAATCTTTTATTTTTCTTTTGGTTTTATATATTTGCTTTTTTCTTTGCAAGGTCTTTCTTTCTACTTTCCACTTTCCACTTTCTACTTTCCACTTTCCACTTTTCTCTTTCTAATGCATCATGCTCTGTATGATTTTATCTGATGGAATCTTGACTTTTATATCTTCCGAATCAAAGCTCGGCAAACCGTTCTTTTCAGCCTCTTCCGACACCGATTCAATCAATGCTTCCATGGTAAACTGTATCACCGCAAGCATCTCGACAATCTCGACAGGCATTTCCTCGGGACTGTCATAGCGCTCGTCCAGATAAGCCTGAAGATTCTGTGTTATTGAATCCGTTACATCGTGATAATTCGAAGCTTTCTTGTTTGCAATTATATCTTTCAATCTTATTACAATTTCTTTTGTCATATAGAACCCTCCTTTTCTGCTATATGTAAGGGTCGCATGATTGCTTGATTATTATATTAGCAATATTACTATTTTTCCCGTTCAAAAGCAAGTTCATTATTTAGTTTGAGCTCCTGCAAGCGCTTTCCTCAAAACAGATATTTCTCTTTTGTATCCGGCCAAGTCATTGGGCGTTTCTAAAAGTAAAGGCCGTTTTGAAACTTCCGGATGGCCTGCAAACGCCAAAAGAGCCTCCAATCCTATTTCCCCTTCTCCAAGGCATGCATGGCGGTCTTTTCCGCTTCCGCATATATTCTTGCTGTCGTTGAGGTGAACAGCATGGAGTTTCTTCATCCCGATTATTCTATCGAACTCATCGAGCACATCGTCCAAATTGTTTACAATGTCGTACCCTCCGTCGAACACATGACATGAATCCATGCATACGCCAATGTTTTCGTTGTGTTTGACCCTGTCTATCACAGCCTTAAGCTCTTCAAACGTTCTCCCTATTTCAGTTCCTTTGCCTGACATGGTTTCCAAAAGAATAACTGTTGTTTCATTGCCCGATAGTATTTCATTGAGACCCTCTGCTATACGCTCAACTCCATATTCGACTCCCTTGCCTATATGGTTGCCCGGATGAAAATTATAAAATCGGCAAGGTAATTTTTCGAGACGGTCCAAGTCCTCTCTCATGGTTCCCTTGGCAAATTCCCAAGTCTGGGGCTTATGAGACGCCATATTTATAGTATAGGGGGCGTGTGCCAGGATTTCTCCAAAACCGTATTCATCCATAATCGAGACAAGGGCCTCCACATCACTTTCGATTAGCTTTGCGGCTTTTCCTCCCCTTGGGTTTCTTGTGAAAAACTGAAATGTGTCGGCGCCTATTTCCAAAGCCGTCTTGCCCATGTTTCCGTAACCTTTTGCTACCGACAAATGGCATCCTATATGCATTTGAAACTCCTTTACAATATCGGTTCAATCTGCCCCATTGGCGGTTCTTCATCAAGAAAGAAAAGTGCCAATGTACCGGGTCCTGAATGGGCCCCTATTGCGCAGCCTATATAATTTACTACAATGTTACCCGCCCCAAATTTTTCGCCTGCCAGCTCGATAATTTTTTCTGCCGATTCCATATCATCGCCATGATTTATGCCAATAATCTGATTTTCAAGAGATGCTCCTCTTTCTTCAATCAGTTCAATCATTCTTTTGTGCAAATGCTTTTTTCCTCTTGCTTTTTCGATTGGAACCAATGAACCGTCCTGAATATCCAATATGGGTTTGACATTGAGCAATCCACCTACAAGAGCCTGTGCTTTGGAAACCCTTCCTCCCCTGAAAAGATATTCGAGTCGGTCCACCGTGAAAATATGCTGCATATGTCTGGAATAAAAGTCGGCCGCATTGACTATTTCATCCAAAGAGCATCCTCTTTTGGCCATTTGTGCCGCCTTGAGTACTACGAGTCCCATGCCTCCTGATGCGCATTTTGTGTCTATTATTTTTATCTTACTTTCTATATCAGGATATTTATTCTTCAAGTTTTCAATCACCAGTCTCGCGGTGTCGCAAGTGCCCGACAATTTGGATGAAAAACTGAGGTAAAGACATTCTTTGCCGCTGTAGCTTTCAAATACCTTCATCAATTCTGCAAGCGGAATTTGTGCTGTTTTATACACCTTGCCTGACCTCATGCCGTCAAAAAGCTCTTTTGGTTTTATGGTAACCCCGTCAAGACACTCATTATCTTCGACATTGACCAATAAAGGCATGACATTTATGTCATAATCATCTATGATTTTACGATTCAAATCACAGGCACTATCCGTTATTATTTTTACTCCCATATTTTTCCTCCCTTTGAATCTGAATCACAGGTACTGTTTACCCCTGTTTCTGCATTTGACTCATTATTGCGGAAATACAATACCCTATGCCATTATAATTTATATATTGAATTCCATCAAGGCATTGACACTCCTAAGCAAATATAATATATTGAATATATGAACAGTTGTTCATATATTCAATATAGGAGGAAATCAATGCATACTTTCCCTAACATGAATCCAAAATCAACCGAGACACTTTCAGGTCTTTTCAAGACGTTGGGCGATCCGACCCGGCTCCGGATAATCTCTACACTTTTTCCAGGAGAAAAATGTGTCCATGAAATTTCAAACCAGCTCAATATGACACATTCAGCGGTTTCGCACCAATTGAGCATTCTAAAACAAAACCATTTAGTCAAATACCGCCGCGACGGACGCCACATGCGATACTCTCTTGACGACACCCATGTCGAGGACATACTTCGCTTGGGAATTCTCCACATAGAACATATAAACAAGGAGTTATGGAAATGATCAACAAGGATTTTACGCTGGAACATCTTGGATGCGCAAACTGCGCAATGAAAATGGAAAAAAGAATAAAGGCGCTGCCGGAAATAGCATCAGCCGAAATCGTCTTCCCCCTCAAAAAATTATCAATTAAAACAGAAACCCAAAAATCCATGGCATCTTCAATTGACAAAATAGAAAAGATTATAAAAACCATTGAACCAGGAGTCCGACTGTCGGAGGCAAAATCTGCTGAAAAAGCTATTCCGCCTTTTAGCAAACTTTTAAAAAACCATAAAAATCTGCTTTTTTCTGTCGCACTTTTTGCAGCCTCTTTCTTGGTGCCTAAATCTTCATTTTCACTGTTTCTTCTGATGGCCGCATATATGCTTTCCGGAAGCCCGGTTATTTTTTATGGGATCAAAAATCTATTCACTGGATCAGCTATGGATGAAAAGTTTCTCATGTCAATAGCAACTGTCAGCGCTTGGGCAATAGGCGAACCACATGAAGCCGTTGCTGTGATGCTTTTTTTCAGCATCGGGGAAATTTTCGAAGACCATGCAGTAAATGATTCGCGAAGCGCAATTGAAAGCCTTCTAAAGCTTAAGCCGGAAACAGCAACTGTCTGTATGGACGATATGCTTATTGAAACTAAGCCAAGCAAGGTATCGCCCGGTTCTATTATATTGATTAAGCCCGGAGAACGAATACCTTTGGACGGAACGGTAATCGAAGGAAAATCTTTTGTGGACACTTCGGCTATAACCGGAGAATCCGTTCCACGAAGCATGAAGAAGGGCGCCCTTGTTTTCAGTGGTTCTATAAACAAAACCGGTTCTCTGAAAGTCCGTGTAGACAAACATTATTCCGAATCGACAATAAGTCGAATCATGGCATTGGTTGAAGATGCGGCGTCAAAAAAAGCATCCGCCGAAAAATTCATAACACGCTTCGCAAAAATCTATACCCCAATGGTAGTTGCTGCGGCCTTTTTGACTGTTGTTATATTCCCATTGTCCGGGATTTTCACAATCAAAGAAAGCATATACAAAGCCGCCGTATTTTTAGTCATATCCTGTCCGTGCGCACTCGTAATATCGGTCCCATTGTCATTTTTCGGAGGAATTGGAGCCGCTTCAAAGCATGGCATCCTTATAAAGGGAGGCAATCATCTTGAAAATCTGGGTAAGATCCAAACATTGCTGTTCGACAAGACAGGAACACTTACCAATGGAACATTCAGCATTACCGGAATAAATACAGCTAAGGGGTTTACTGAAAACGACTTGCTAAGATACGCCGCACAAGCAGAAAGCCATTCAAGCCATCCGATAGCCTTTTCGATTCAAGAAGCCTTTGGTAAACCGGTGATTCATGGCAATATAAAGGATTTTCAAGAATTTCCGGGAAAAGGAGTTCATGCCATATCAGGCGACAATCGCATACTTGCAGGAAACTCCCAACTCCTTGATTCATTCAATATTCCTCATGAAAACGCAAGAGAGCAGGGCACCCTTGTTTACGTCGCTATAAACAACAATTATGCCGGTAATATAGTCATTTCCGATGTGCTTAAGGAAAATGTCGAGGACGGCCTGCGACTTATTCGAAATAAGGGAATCAAACATTTGGCTATGCTTACCGGAGACAATAAAGACATTTCCGAGAATCTTGCCGATCAACTCAAATTAGACGCTTGCCATTCAAAATTGCTTCCCTCGGAAAAGGTTGCTGTTGTAGAGCAATATGCCAAAAATCAAATCATAGGATTTGTTGGCGACGGAATAAACGACACCCCCGCGCTTGCAACCGCCAGTGTTGGAATATCAATGGGAGCTTTGGGATCGGACGCTGCAATTGAAGCATCCGATGTAGTAATCATGAATGACGATATCAGGAGCATTGCCAAGGCAATAAGCATATCAAAGACGGTCCGATCAGTAGTGGTGGAAAATATTACAATGGCTCTTTCAGCAAAAGCCGCGATAATGCTTGTTTCGGTCTTTGGACACGCCAGCATGTGGGCCGCAGTTTTCGCGGATGTAGGAATAGCCCTTTTGGCAATTATAAACAGCATACGGATTGTAAGGAAAAAATATTGAATCAATAAGAAATTGAAAGGTCCTGCAAAGCCGGACCTTTCAATTTCTGTGTATGTTTGATTCAAGGAACAAGTATGATTTTGCTTCTTTGTAAAAAAAAATGTTTTTTCTATATAGCCTGCTATATTCAGGCAAACATGACTTCGAGCAATTCATCAAGCGTTATTTTGCCAAAATATTCTCTCAAAGTGAACTGTTCGAGTGTTCTTCTGACCGAATCAATTTCAAATTTCCTTCCAACAAGTCTTTCCTCCACAAAATCAACAGGTCTTATTCCCAAATAATCACCAAAAAATCGTATTGATTCTATTATACCTTCCTTGATCTCCGCAGCAAATTCTATTTTTCCGCCTTCAAAACGCTTTTCATTGTAAATGTCGAATTTAGGGGAAGAACCGTAGTTCCAATCCCATGTGGCAAATCTCTCGTCACGCAACTTTTTTATTTCGGCCTTTTCTTCTTCTGAAAGGAGAATCTCCTCGGAGCTTCCGTCTTCTGATAAAAACAAATGTATAAGCTCCCAAAAAGCCTTCATGTCAATTTCATCAGCAAGATGCTCCTTTATATTCGTAACTCTGCTTCTTACGGACTTTATGCCTTTGGATGTTATCTTGTCCATCTTGACGTTAAGTGAGTCGACGAGGTCATGTATATTTACATCGAAAAGGAGTGTTCCGTGCTGCATGAGCTTTTTCCTGTACATCCTTTGGGCGTTGCCCGATATTTTTTTGCCGTCTATCGTTATGTCGTTTCTACCCGAAAGTTCTGCATTTATGCCCAGCGTTTTCAATGCTTCTATGACAGGCAATGCGTACTTTTTGAAATCGACAGTGGCTGAATCCTCTATGTTTGCTATGAATGTGAAATTGAGATTTCCGAAATCATGGTACACCGCTCCACCACCGGAAATGCGTCGAGCTACAGGAATACTGTTTTCTTCAACAAATCTCGGATTGATTTCCTCAAAGGTGTTCTGGTTCTTCCCCACTATTATTGCAGGAGCATTCTGCCACAAAAGAAAATAGTCCTCGTCCATTTCGACATTCTTGAGGCAGTATTCCTCAAGTGCAAGGTTGTAGTAGGGGTCAGTCGAACTATTTAAAATATATTTCATGAATTCCCTCCTTGATATGATTATATATCATATTAACACACCGCCCGCAAAAGTCATAATGTATTTTTTATATGGCTGATTAAAGCTGTTTTCAAGGGTTCTTGGTAATCTTAAGAAATCCGCTTTGGTCTTGGCCCAATGCGAAGCGAGGCAAGCGGTTTTAGATTTTGCCGAAAGATAAAGCGCCATGAATGCCCGGAGCAGGACGCAGAGAGCAGGCAGCTGTCAAGACGAGTCATATTGACATGAATAAATTGGCGCTTTTTAAAACGGCCACGCAGACAAGTTCTGTATTTTCAGGCTGATGAGATGCTTCTATTTCAAGGCGCTTGTATAAATTGCGAAAGGATTTGAAACAATCAAGACCATAATTGTTTCTTTATTATTGTTTTTATGTCTTGCTTTTTTCTTTCCACTTTTAGCTTTCTACTTTCTACTTTCTACTGTTTTACATGGCAACGCAGAAATTGTGCCTTCTCCTATTTTCAGGCTAACGAGAATTCGCTATTTCAAGGCGCTTGTATAAATTGCGAAAGGATTTGAAACAATCAAGACCATAATTGTTTCTTTATTATTGTTTTTATGTCTTGCTTTTTTTCTTTCCACTTTTAGCTTTCTACTTTCTACTGTTTTACATGGCAACGCAGAAATTGTGCCTTCTCCTATTTTCAGGCTAACGAGAATTCGCTATTTCAAGGCGCTTGTAAAAATTGCGAAAGGATTTGAAACAATCAAGACCATAATTGTTTCTTTATTATTGTTTCTTTATTATTGTTTTTATGTCTTGCTTTTTTCTTTCCACTTTTAGCTTTCTACTTTCTATTTTTTTACATGGCAACGCAGAAATTGTGCCTTCTCGTTAGCCTGAAGGGGCCCGACAAAGTCAGGCCCCCTACAGGCAAGAGAAAGAGTTGTTTTTTAAAAAGGCAAACGGATTGCCCCGGCACCGCTCATGCGGCAAGAGGATGATCCGAAGACCTTGGGATGAGTGTTTTTAGCTATTTTTTCTTTTTCTTCTTTGGCACGTGAATTGCGTTTCCGTGTACAGCATGGGCTGCTTCATGGAGTGACTCTCCAACTGTCGGATGTGCGTGAATTGTTGTTGTTATTTCGTCGATTGTAGCCTCGAGCCTTACTGCGAGGGCTCCTTCGACTATTAGCTCTGTGGCTCTCGGTCCCGCCATGTGGAGTCCTAGCACTTCTCCGGTTTTGCTGTCTGTCACGTATTTCGCTATTCCGTCGACTTCTCCCATTATTATGGATTTGCCGTTTCCGTTAAGCGGGAATACTCCTGTCGAGACTTTGTATCCCTTTTCTGTCGCTTCTTTTTCTGTCATTCCGACTCCTGCAAGTTCGGGTTTTGTGTATACGCAGTAGGGAGTGGTTTTAAAATCGATGCCGGCGTTTTTGTTCATTATGTGGTCTGCCGCCACCATGCCTTCCGATGATGCCGTATGGGCGAGGAGAACTCCTCCGTTGCAGTCGCCTATTGCGTATATGTTCTTTACGCTTGTGCGCATCTGCTTGTCGACTTTGATGAATCCTCTGTCCATTTTGGCTCCGAGCTCTTCGAGTCCGAGGCCTTTTGTCACGGGTCTTCTGCCTATTGAGAGAAGAACTTTCTCGGCACTGACTGTAAATGGTCCTTCTGGACCTTCTGCGTCTACTTCTGTCATGTCTCCGACTTGTCTTATTGCGAGAACTTTTGAATTTGTATTTATTTTTATGCCGGATCTTTCAAATCTTCCCCTGAGGACGTTGACTACTGTCTGGTCCATGTTGGGAATGAGATTCGGAAGCATTTCTATTATGGATATTTCTGTTCCTAAATCGGAGTATACGTTTGCAAATTCGCAGCCTATTACTCCTCCACCTATTATTGCAAGGCTTCCCGGTATTTCTTCGAGGGCAAGCGCTTCGTTGCTTGTTATTACTCCGGGAGAGTCAACTCCCGGTATGGGCGCTATTACGGGCGCTGAGCCTGTCGCGACGATTGCTTTATCAAACTCTACTGTCTGTTTTTTGCCATCTGATGTCTTTACGACTATTTCGTTTTCGCTTGCAAATGACGCTTGACCCATTATGACTTTTATTCCGTGGGATTTGAAAAGCGTTTTTACTCCGTTTACGAGCTGGGTTACTACGAGTTCTTTTCTTTTTAAAAGTCCATCCCAGTCGCAGGATATTCCCTCCACTTTGAGCCCAAGCGATTCGGATTCTTTTTCCATAACGGAAAATAGCTCGGCTGTGTGGAGCAGCACTTTTGTGGGTATGCATCCTTCGTTGAGGCATGTTCCGCCTATATACCTCTTTTCGATTACTGTGACGTCTGCGCCCAGTTGTGCCAAGCGCACGGCAGCTACGTAACCGCCTGGGCCTCCACCTATTACTACTGTTTTCATGCTCATATAAGAAGCACTGCCGGGTTCTCAAGATGCTCTTTGAGGTCTTTTAAGAAGATTGCTGCTACTGCTCCGTCGACTACTCTGTGGTCGGCTGAGAGGCAAAGCTTCATGAGCGGCTTGATTTCTATTTCCATGGCATCGTTGACTACTGGTGTGTTCTTGATGCCGCAGATTCCCAGAATGGCGGTTTCCGGTTGGTTGATGATGGGCGAGAAGGATTCGACTTCGTACATACCCATGTTGGATACTGTGAATGTTCCTCCCTGGAGCGCGTCTGCTCCAAGCTGGTTTGTTCTTCCTTTTTCTGCAAGCTCTTTTATTTCTGCGGATATGTCTCCCAGGGATTTAATGTTTGAGTATTTGACTACTGGCACTAAAAGGCCTGTGTCTGTTGCTACTGCAACTCCCATGTTGACATAGTTTCTTTCGATTATGTTGTTTCCTTCTATGGTGCAGTTTAGGGCTTTGTGCTTTAAGAGCACTCTTGAAAGCACTTTTACAATGAGGTCTGTGTATGTGATTTTTGCAAAAGGCTTGAGCTCTTTTTTCATTGCAATGAGTTTTGTCATGTCTATTGATATGTCGTATGTTACTGCGGGAGCCATGTTCCAGCTCTCTGTCATTCTCTTTGCTACGACTTTTCTCATTCTACTCATTGCCTTCACGTCGTCTGCGGGCTCTGCCAGGTCTTCGATTCTGCTGTTTCTGTAGTATTTTTGGACGTCGTCTTTCATGATTCGTCCGTCTTTCTGTATGCTGGCTATGTTTACTCCCATCTCTGCTGCGGCTATCTTGGCCATTGGAGACGCTTTTACGCTTCCTGCGGCAAGTACGTCTTTTTCTACCACTCTTCCGTCAGGGCCACTGCCTGCTACCATGGAAAGGTCCACTCCCTTTTCCTTGGCTGTTTTCTTTGCAAGCGGAGATGCCAGCACGTATTCTCCCGGAGCTCTCGTCGCTGATGCTACTGTCGCTGCCGGAGCTTCTGTTTCGACTTCAACCTCTTTCTCTGCCGGTGCGCTGCTTGATGGAGCATCTCCGACATCAGCCATGAGCGCAGAGTAGTCTTCTCCCGCCTCTCCAACTATGGCAATCGGCGCTTGCACCAATGCGTCGCAGTCTTGCGTTACGATTATTTTAAGGAGTGTCGTGTCGAATTCGGCCTCGATTTCATTTGATATCTTGTCTGTGGCGACTTCAAAAAATCTTTCGCCTTTTTTTACTTCCTGGCCTTCTTCGACAAACCACTCTACTATAGTTCCTTCTTCCATTGTAAGGCCCATCTTGGGCAATCTAATCAGTTCTGCCA
>Ga0102926_1000729_pt1 | contig 19444 bp, 19 predicted proteins | sample SalPonR1_A_D2_MG_FD_78173 | JGI IMG/M metagenome (GOLD analysis project Ga0102926, IMG submission 78173) | Salt pond soil microbial communities from South San Francisco under conditions of wetland restoration - Salt Pond MetaG R1_A_D2_MG | ecosystem: Environmental > Aquatic > Marine > Intertidal...
CAATCCTATCGGTCTGCAATCGTTTTAAGCTACCCTCACAATGTTTCATGATTTTATAGGCACTCAGGCTTGATCCATCACTATTGACTTCAGGCAAATTTTCTTTTCGGTCAACCGGATTATACACTTTGGTCGCTAACACCACAGCATCTCGTCGCCCTCCACCTTGTGCAAGCCATCGTCCGATAATCTCTTCTGTATATCCATGCTGTTCAGACCAGCCATAAACATCGGCAGTATCAAAAAAATTAATCCCTAATTCTAACGCTCGATCCATTATCTTAAAGCTGTCTTCCTCACTCGTATGCCATCCAAAGTTCATCGTCCCCAAACAAATATTACTTACCAGAACGCCATGTTTTCCAAGTCTTTTATGTTTTACAGACATTGTTATACCTCCTTTTAAATGTTTTAAACCTCTTATAATCAATTTTATATTTCAAAATAAATGTACTCATACTAATTAAAAAAAACAAATATTGTTTTTCAAGTCAAACAATAATATTTGGATTATTTTGCACCCGTCACAAACAAGGTATTGGATTGATTATGTAGGTTTTACAACCAACTTTCCTGATAACTGCTATAGCTTACAACGAATTTTATGGTTATATTTTGTTCTCTTACTCCAGCTAAATGAAATATTTTGAGAAAAAATCACAAAGTAAATTCCTGTGGAAATAAAGTTTAGTGTGGAAATTTTCCACACATGTCTTTTACTCGTTTTTTAACTCAACCAGATACTAAAGTCAGTATATCACTACCATTCAAAATTTTAAAACAATTTAAAAATGGGTCTGCCTTAAATTAACGAATAAAGGCATGTCTATTGCAACCTATTAACAAAAGATTAGAATCTAAAAAAGATACGTTATGAAAACACTACTTGCAATCATTAACGGATGGGAGAATACCAAAGAATTTATAAAATATGCAGCCCGGCTTTCAAAGGATTTAAACACCCACTTAACGTTGTTAACGGTTCAGAATCCCCGGACATATTCAACGGGAACCCAAAGTCCGGGTGGTGCCATGCCTGTAAACGTTCAAGAAGTAATGAAGGAAGTGGCTCAAAAGGAAAAACAAGAGCTCCTTCAATTATCTCAAGAGGTTACAACTGAATTATCATTAAAAAATAATATGAATGTATTATCCGAAATAGGGATAACAAAAATGATAGTAGAGGAGTTGGTTTCCAATCATAAGGCAGACATGGTGATTTTAAACAGTGAACCGGATGCCAGCTTCTGGGAACAAAGCGTTACCAATAAGGATATTATTTATGATATCAATTGCCCGGTTTGGGTTATACCTGAAAAAACTGAATATGTACCTTACTCAAAAGTTGTTTATGCAACAAATTACAAGGAAGAAGATATCCGTAACATGAAAAAACTTTTAAAATTAGCAGGAACCTTAAATCCTGAAATTGTTGCTCTTCATATTACAGATACAACCGATTTTGAGGAAAAAGTGAAGCAAAAAGGATTTTTAGAGACGTTGCAAAAAAATACCGGTTATAGCAAAATTAAAGTAAAAGCATTAAAGGAAAGAGAAAATGACAATGTTGCTCAACTTATCAACGACTATTCATCGGATATTGACGCAAACCTAATCGTTTTATTAAAAGAAAACAGGAACTTTCTTGATCGGTTGTTCAACCCAGGTGCTACCAGGAAATTAATTAAAGAAGCAAAGTTACCTGTATTAATTTTTCACGAAAAAGAAGAATAAACCATGGCAATATTTAAAAAAGAAAAATTTAACCAACTGGCGAATGAATGGAGCAAGTATTGTATCTCCGTATATATTCCCACAGAAAGAAGTGGGGAAAATAAAGAGGGAGCTATTAAATTAAAAAATCAGATACAAAAAATTGAGCATGAAATGGCGGAAGATCTGGGTTTAAAACCCAGAGCGATCGAAGAGTATCTTGAACCTTTAAGAGAGCTACAAGAAGATGCAAATTTATGGCGTCATTTATCGGATTCGCTCATAATTTTTAAAAGTAAACATACTTTTTATTATACAACACTTGCCATAGATACCCGTGAAATTTCACTCATATCCAATACCTTTTATTTATTACCTCTGCTCTCGACATTTAATAATACACGAAATTTCTTTATCCTCACCTTAAGCCAGCATCACAATGCTTTATACGAGGCAACACAAAACGAGATTGGAGAGGTTATAACTAAAGATATTATGCCTGAAAACATAGATGAAGCTATAGGCAGGGACGTGGAACAAAAATCGTTACAGTTTAGATCGGGACAAACAGGCCAGGGACAAGCAATGTATCATGGTAAAGGTGAAGGTAAAGATGACAAAAAGGAAGAGACCATCAAATATCTTACCCATTTAAACAATGGCCTTAATGATATCATTGAAGATTACGAGATACCTTTAATTGTTGCCGCTGTAGACAATGTTTTTTCACTATTTAAAGAAATCTCGACCTATAAAAATATCTACCCTGAATTTATTCCGGGAAATCCGGATAATGAAGATATTTTACTTATACACGAAAAAGCCTGCGATATTCTCACGCCTTATTTTAACCAACTGAGAAAGGAAAATAAGAAAAAGTACGTAGAAGGCAAAAATAAATCAGCTACCATCAAAGAAGTTCTTCAAGCTTCGTATGAAGGTGCAGTTGATACCGTATTTATTAAAAAAGATGAGCTATTGTGGGGAAAATTTAATAAAGAGGAAAACAATTTTGAAATCCATAAAACAAAGGAGCCTCTGGATTATTGCCTGTTAGATTTTGCCGCAAAAAAAGCATTCCTGCAAGGAGGAAAAGTTTTTTTAGAAGATAAAAAGGAGTTACCCGAACCTGATGCTATAGCAAATGCATTATTAAGGTTTTAAAGTATTACGTAACCAGAATTTTCGACTCCTAAAAAGATGCTGTCCAAAATGGCTCGAAGACCTCATTGCGAATGCTGACAGCTATGGGCAAGTTTTTAAAAAAGTGGAGATCAGAACCCACTCAAAAAAACGGAGCGAAACTGAAAAGCTTTATGAGCAGGAAAATTTTAAATTTATAATAAAATGAAAAAAAGATTAATAATTTTAACCGTAATCATTAGCATGAGTTTATCAACTTTTGGACAAGTAAATCCACATGCAATTGGACTTCGTTCCGGAGGAGATGGAAGTATAAATGGAGCTGAAATATCATATCAGCATGGTATGGGAGAAGCAAATCGTCTCGAATTTGATTTAGGATTTAGAGGGAACAAAAATTATAACAATATGTTTCTTTCTTCGGTATATCAATGGAATTGGAATTTAACCAGTGGATTAAACTGGTATGTTGGTCCAGGTGCTGCTTTAGGTTTTTATAGATGGAATGATGACAATACTTCAAGCAGTGGATTGAATCTTGGTATAGGAGGTCAGATAGGTTTAGAATTTGATTTCAATAAAGTAGGTGCTCCAATATTATTAAGTATAGATGCACGTCCAATGTTTGATTTTATAGGATATAATAACGATTTTGGTTGGGGAGCTGCATTAGGTATAAGATATACATGGTAAACCCCCCCATAATAAAGGCTATTGCAATAAGGATTTCTGTGGTTAATGCAAACGTTCTACCCCGCTCAAACTTCGGTGTAGGCAGACAGGAAAACAGCCCGCAATCTGTTTAATATGATTAGTAAGAAATTGCTTCGTCCCCCGTCCCGGAAAGCTATCAGGTTCGATCGGGGGTTCTCGCAATGAACTGTGCTAAAAAATTAACTTTTTTGGCAGTCCCTTCTTCTTATATGATATCGATTATCGCTCTTGTAAAATTAATTATTTTGTGTATTATGACTGTTCTTTAGCTGAATCATCAAAGGTTTAGGCTCCGCATACTCCCTTTTTTTATAATCTTTTAATCTTTTTCCAAAAGCCCTGTATAAGGGCCAGCGTTTTATCTTATAATATTTTATTGCTAAAATTATTCCCGATAATAAGATCAACACGGCTGCACTAATCAATATTGTTACAAACATTTTCTACCACCTGTCTTTTTTATATAAAACGCTACTGTTAAACCAACCCTATCAAACTCAGTCTTGTTTTCAATTCTTTTAAATATTATAAGTGTTTTACCTATCGTTTCAAAATCAGAATATCAAATATTTTTACCATGTAATAACTCTTTTTCAACTTATGAGGTATTCAAATCAGGATAAAATGCAGCAGCTTTAGGCCATTAGCATAATGTAAGGGGCACCTTATTTATCAATGAATGGTTATAACTCCTCTATCTTTGCAGCCATAATAAAATCATTCTCCGATAATCCGCCAATATTATGGGTGGTCAATTCAATTTCTACATTTGTGTAATGGATACAAATATCAGGATGATGTTGCTCTTTTTCTGCAATTAAAGCTACATCCTGAGCAAAAGCCATCCCTCGTTTAAAATTCTCGAAAGGAAATGATTTTTTGATTTTTTTATTCTCAATAACCTTCCATTCCGGGGTTAACAATTCCATATATTTTGCAACCTGATTTTCATTCATTGGCTGGGAACCTGATTCGCAGGGTTCACATTTCTTTTCTCTTAACTCTTGCATAACATTCCTCCTTTAGTTTAAAGAGTATACGGAAAATAGCGTGCCATAATTATTTTAACAACAGAATGAACCTGTTTCAGCATTTAATATGTGAAAATTTTCCACATATCGGGAAATATTACCTCACTTATGTATTCATCAATAATGAATTACTACAAGAAAAATTTAGGGATATAATTGATGATCCGGCTGATACAAGTTTTAATTTAATAAGCTGTCAATTAGAAACCATGAATGGCATACAAATAGAAGTAATTAAATTAATTATAAAATTTAAAACAGGGGAGTTATGGAAAAAGAAGAATTAATACTTAAAACCAAACAAAAGATTGATGAGGTTAATGAAAAGGTAGAAGAAGTTAAAGAAAAAGTTGAAAAGAATACCAACGAAGCAATTCAGGAACAAAGTGAAAAAATACTTAAAGAATTGAATGACATCAGTGAAAGTATTCAAAAAGAATACACAAAACTTGGTTTACCTGAGAATCAGAATGAAAAGAATATTAGTGAAATGGAAAAGAATATTTATAGCAGTATTCAGTCGTTCGATTCTGCCTTTGAGCGAGCAGGTTCATTATTTAAAACAAAATAAAAGAATGGAATTGAAAAAGTTTCGTTGGACAGTATGATTGATAAGAACGACTATATTCTTCCTGAGATCCAATAAATTAAAGAATATAAGCGGGTTTTGGATCAAAAATCCCAGCCTGCATATTATTAGCTAATTGCATTAAAAAAACTAAAAAACACAAGAGTTATGCTTAAGATTGATGAAATGAAAAACTTAAAAGTGATTGGCTTAGAAGCAAAGCAAATGGTTACCAAAGAAGATTATCAAAAACTGGGTCCAATTATAGAACGAAAAGCAAAACAATATCGTAAAATTCGGATGCTAATTGATGTTGGAGACCTTAAGGGAATTCTTTTAGCTGCATTTTGGGAAGATCTAAAGATGTCGGTAAATCACCCTGCCGACTTTGAAAGAGTTGCAATTATCAGTTCAAACAACATCAAAAACCTTATGAATAAGCCTATTGCTCCTTTAATACATTCAGAAGTTAAGATTTTTAAAAAATCACAAAGTGCAAGACAATGGGTGATGGATTCATGATATAAAAAATAAATTGATATGAAAAAGAGCGTAAGAGATAATAAAATAGCCATTTTGGCTACAAACGGATTTGAACAGGTAGAATTAGAATTGCCTCAGCATAAATTAACGGAATTTGGTGCCACCGTTCATTTAATATCTGAAGAACCAATTATAAAATCGTGGCATCAGAAAAACTGGAACAAGGATTTTAGGGTTGATAAAGAATTAAAAGATGCCAACCCCGAAGATTATGATTTATTAATACTACCCGGCGGGGTACTTAATACAGATAAATTAAGAAGAAGCACTAAAGTTATTGAATGGGTTAAAGCATTCTATAACCTGGATAAACCCATTGCATCTATTTGCCATGGCCCTCAGCTGCTTATAGAGGCTGACCTGGTTAAGGGTAAAAAAATCACGTCGCATCATGCCATTAAAACAGACATGATGAATGCGGGTGCAGAATATATGACTGACCGGGTTTACAACGAAGGTAAATTCATTTCTGCCCAGGGAGCAACAGATACAGAATCTTTTGTCCGGAAAATCATCAACTTTTTAACCGAATAATAAGGACTCATTTAAAAACAAAACAATAAAAACCAATACTATGAATATTCTGATTACCGGAACAAGTACAGGCGTAGGAAATGGTTTAGCCAATTTTTATCTAAACCAGGGACATACAGTTTATGGAATTAGCAGAAAAGCTAATGAACAATTAAACAAAAATGATAAATTTAAATTCTTAGCTCAGGATTTAAGCCAATTTAAAGAAACAGAAAAAAACGTTGCTGAATTTCTGAAAGGTTTACTAACTCTGGATATTGTTATCCTGAATGCCGGAAAATTAAATGCGATAAAAGATCTAAAAGATACAAGCATCGATGAGATCAAAGAGGTAATGGATATCAATGTATGGGCAAATAAAGTTTTAATTGATACAATAATAAAAACCGTCAGACAGGTCGTTCAAATTGTAGCCATATCATCCGGGGCTGCGGTCCATGGATCCAGAGGATGGAATGCTTATTCATTGTCGAAAGCTACGCTCAACATGCTGGTTGACTTATATTCAAAAGAGCTTGCTAACACCCATATTATAGCTTTAGCACCCGGATTAATCGATACCAATATGCAGGATTATATTTATAACTATCCTGATGAAGAAAAATTTCCGGTAGTTAAAAAATTAAGGCAGGCCAAAGGGACCCCGGATATGCCAAGTGCTGACGAAGCAGCGAAAATAATAGCTGATGCAATTAATAAAGCAGTAAAGAAGGAAAGTGGTGAGTTCCTGGATGTAAGAAGTATGTAACTAAAGCTAAATAAGTTTCAAAAAATGAATCGAGGCCCGATTTTAATGTCGGGGCTCGATTGTTTTTTTTAATGATAAAAATTACACAACCAAGTACAAAAGAAATTTTGGTATGTACTGTAATATAATACATTTTATGGAAACCCCGCTAAGGAACTTGTAATAGCATGATAGGGTGTATTCTTCTATTTGCTATTTGCGTAGGATTAGATATGCCGGTAATTATCAAGATAAATGATGATTTATCCTAAAACCCGGCCACGAACCCTACGTTAAATTTGTTGTATTCTTCCCAATTATCATCCACCAACGAATATTCCGCGGCCAGGCGCACGTTCCTTTTTAGCATATAGCCTGCATGCAAAGTGTAGGAGCGATATACTGCATAATTGTAGTCACTGTGAACATCATTAAATAGAGCCATCAGATACCATTCGCTGTCATCACCTTTGGGCATAAAGAGCAGTTCAGCCATTATGCCGCTGGTTTGAATGTCGCTGTCGGTAGTCAGGTCGCCTTCACTTAGAAATACCTTGGAATCTGTACGAATTAGGTATTGTGCGTTGAGTTCAAACATATTGGTCGCGGACAAGGTAAGGTCAGGGCCCCAGATAAAAACATCATTGGTTATATAAGTATCAAAATTATTCTGTTGCTCTTCACGGCCTGTATAGGCAAACGCACCTAATCGAACATAATCGCCGATGTCCTGTGATACTCGAGCTGCATAGCTCTTGTACTTGTCCTTGTCAAATAATTGATTGCGCGACTCAGGGAGCCCATTGCCGTTAAGGACTTCCACTACAATGGTTGTACCTTTCTTCAAACCCAGGGTAATCATAACCCCTTTATCATATTTCAGGTTAATATCCGAAATCCCGATCTGTGACGTATAGAGGTGATAATCTTCCAATGTAAGCCGGAGTTCTCTTTTAAACAAGGGGTCTGACACCTGGAATTGTCCCAGGTATATATCCAAGTCAATGTTAAACAAGTCATTGTACATAAGGAAAGCATCCTCTACCCCTGCTACTTCACCTCTTTCATCCAAGTAGAAATAGAAATAATAAGCCAGGTGTTCACTAACCTGTCCACCCGACAGTAACTTAATGATATAGGGCGACTGAAAGTCACTTCGTTGGCTGTTATTGAAATTATAGCTAATAAAACCATCCATTCTTATGGCCAGTGGAAAATTTCGTATCAACGACAGCTTATCATCACCGGCAGGAACAAAATAACGCGGAGCCTCTTCATCTGAAAGCTTGAAACCATTTCCGGCAAACGTATCGCCATATGGCTTCAGTTTTGGCATAGAAGGAGTATGGCAGGTTTTACAGCTAAGTCTGTATTTACGGGCAAAGGCTGGTATTGCATAACTTTTTTCAGTGATAAAACCAAATGCAATACACATCAATAAAGTAAAGAATAGTTTCCGTTTCATAATGCTTTTACTTTTAAGGTAACACTTTTATTTCTGTAGAATGACGGTTGATTTCATGAATGGCATATTCCTCTTCAGGAACATTCAGGAGCTCTCCTACTGGTTTTACAAGCAGCCTGTAGTTTAATACGGCTGTTACTTTAAGTTTCCCGGGCGCTACTTCAAAGGGAAGGTTGAAGGTAAACGTCTCCAGTTTGGTTTCCCTTGGCCCGATACGGTAGTCCACGCCCAGCGATTTGGTATTCCACTGCATCAGGGTCATTCTTCCCTGTGGATCGAAATATGGCATGCGGAAAATACGGTCGCCTACCGGAACATCCTCGCGCTTCACTCCTTTAAAGTCAGGTTTCTGCAATGGAACACCCATATCCTGATAAGCCAATTCATCGCTGGCAATGGTATATTCTTCACCTTCAAAGTCTTTTTTATCCACTTTGAGATGATAGACATTCCCTTTTTCATCCTCTGCTTCCACGTGCAGCCACACGATTCGGTCTTCTACGGATCCAGTGGGAAATTTGTGCCCCGTTTTCTGGTTAAATAATGCCACCGTAAAAACGGCTACACCTCCGGGAACTGTTTCGTCTACATCAGGTTGAACACGCAACTCGATTACTCCGTTAAGTTTTCCGGGATCATGTGCCCCGTGGAATAAATGTAGTTTGGCATCCGGGTATTTTTCTCCCATACTTGCAGTTCGGGTATTTGCTTTGGTCATATGGCAGTCCTGACATTGAACACCTTCTTTTGAATAGGGGCCTTCTTCCCATTCCAGTTGTGTGGATTTCACCCAGGCACCGAAGGAACTTTTTTCGTTGTGACAAATGCCGCAAAATTTCGCGCTGCTGTGCAATTCTGATTTCATAATCTCGTGTTCCGGCGAATCCGTTTTTCCTTTGCGGGAACTGTATTTTGTATTGCCGCTGGTCATGATGTAGTTATGATTATAGGCAGTATCACCATCAATTCCCTTAATAAGGTGACATACTTCGCATGAAACAGCCTCATTGGCTCTTGATTCCTCTTCAGGCCTTGGTGGAGGTACGTCCCCAGACAGATAAGCCATAGGAGTATGGCAGCCGTTGCAACCTTCATGGACTTTGGCCATTTCCGGGTCATTTTCCGAATGGGCTACTGCGAGCTCAAAATATTCTATTTCATCCCAGTGGTGGGTATATGCTTTCGACATCATAGACTGCGTCCATTGCTGATAAAAGGAATTATGGCAGGTTTTACATTTCGTGGGCTTGTCGAAATCATCATATTTGAATTCACCAAACTGATCTTTCCTGACTTCGCTGGCCACAAAGCTGGTAATTATGAATAGAATGACCGAAAAAAAATATATGGGTTTATTTTTCATAAGCAATAGTAATTATCGTAAATATACTAAAAAAGGAGAAGCATAACAAGCTATTAAGCTGGTTTTTAGTATATTTATAATTATTATAAATTATAGAAAATATAAACAAAATATACATCTGGCAATTGTGGGTAAACTCAGAGCCTTATTGCTTTATAGCGCGCAAAGAATGCCAGGATCAGAAAAGCCGATACCGTAACATAAAAAATGGCAGGCAAGGATACAGCGTTGCCACCGGCATATGAATGCAATCCCGACAGATAGTAATTCACACCGAAATAGGTCATAAGGATTGAACTCAGGCCAAACAAGGCCATTGTATTAAAAATAAATACAGACCGAAATTCCGGAATTTTATGGGAATGTATGATAAAACTATACACAATAATGCTTATCAATGACCATGTTTCTTTCGGATCCCATCCCCAGTATCTTCCCCAGGATTCATTGGCCCAAATAGCTCCCAAAAAAGTACCGATAGTAAGCAGGTAAAGCCCAAGAGTAAGACTTTTATAATTAATTACTGTCAGCTCACCGATGGTGAACAGTATACTGTCCCGGTTAGATGATTTTATCATGGTAAATAAAATGAGGCTGATCAGGCCCAGGATAGCACCCATTCCCAGGAAGGCGTAACTTGATGTGATTACCGAAACATGAAGTGTCAACCAGTACGAGTTCAGCACGGGCATTAGTGCAGTAATTCCCGGGTCCATAAAGCTGAGGCGGGCCACCATCAGGGTAAAGCCTGCAAGCAAGGCAGTGGAAGCCAGCGCCAGAGGTAAACGTCTGGCGAAAAGCAGGCCGGCGAGTACGGTCACCCAAGATATGAAAATCATAGTTTCATATCCATTGCTCAGCGGAGCATGTCCGGCTACATACCACCGAAGGCTTATTCCTGCAGTATGAACCAGCAGGCCGGCACTCATGAAAGCAAGCATTAGAATAAAAAACCAGCGGGGAGACTTTTGTCCTTGCAGTAAATTATATATCAGGATAATAAGAAACAAAAAACCAGCAGTCATATAAAAAGGGAATAGCTTCCCATAGAGTGCGCTCCTGTGATAAAAAATTTCAGCTTCTACTTTTGAAACGGAAGGCAACTCATAGCTGGCATGCTCACGCTGATAGTTTTTGATCTTTTGTATCTGCTGAATTGCCTGCTTTACCTTTCCGCTTTTTACAGACATAAATACGACTCCCATTGATTCTGACATAAACAACGAATCCGCAGGACCGGGAGCGTACCGGGAGGCTTCAGGCGGACTCATCCAATTGAGTGAGTCACCTCTCACCGGGAATATCTGCAACAGTCCACCTCTGACAATCATGGAAATAATATTCAGTCTTTCATCAACCTTTAGCACCTTCTTGTCCAGTTTACTCCGGGAAGAAGGCGTTTTATTGTAGATTCTCTGTACCTGCTGCTCCAGCAGGTATTCACCAGTTTGAAGGTTTACCAGGTCGGAAACCGCTGCATATTCACCCCGCAGGCCTGCCATCCGGCGAATGTTTTCATCGGATACCCTTATCAAAGGTTCGTTGAGCCAACTATTTGAATCAAACATAATGCCCATGAATACCTGAACCGGCTCTAAACCTTTATATTGATCATCGTGATATACCTTGCGCAGGATTTCATGACTGAGTGTATAAACGGGCTTGGTACGCCCGTTTCTATCCTGAACCAATACCCTGCCGAATTCATGTGCAACTTCTTCCTGTGGCGCCCAGCCCTGTGCCTGAAGACTATAAATACCGGATGAAAAAATAAGAAATACAAGACCGCCCGTTTTTGAAATACGCTTCCATCTGCTGGCTATAATATTTCGGAACAATGAATTAGGGTTGATCAAGCTAATGATAATAAATAAAAACAATATACCATAACCGGTGTATGTTATAAACATTCCCGCGGGATCATGATTTACAGCCATTACACTGCCTTTTTCATCTTTATCATACGAATCCTGAAATATGCGGTAGCCATGATATTTCAAAACCTTATTCATACTTACCTGTACAGGTTTTTCCTGTTTCCCATCATTCAACAAAAGCTTACTCTTAAATGCCGCGGGAGTGCCGGAACCGGGATATCGTTCAAGTATGAAATTTTTTAGTTGAAGGCTGAATGGCATGCTGATGCGGCGCGGACCATAATCAATCCGTAACCTGTATCCTTCATGGGAAAATGTTGCAGACTTCACCTCTCGGTCATTCATCCAGAGAAAAATATCCTGAGTTTTTGAGGAGCCTGTTATTTCAAACACCATTGCGTCGGTCATTGGATTGTTACCGCGCGGAGCATGTGGCTTCATTTTTGATGCATTTTCTAAATAGCCCTTATATTTAAGTGTGAATTTTTCTTCTGCCAGATTAAAGGTGTGCCGGTAACTATCTTCAGTAATTGGGGTCACGGAAAAAGCCTTATAGTGTTGTTCTTCAACCTCCCCAGTGTCATTTATTACCTCTGCTTTTATATATGGTATATGACTTAGAAAATAAGCCTTTGTTTCTCCTTCGCGCAAATGTATGGTCCCTTCCTCTCCTAAATATCTTGTAACTCCTCCACCCAGTATAATTATAATGAATGCAAGGTGAAAAAGCATCACACTGATTTTCTCTTTGCGGTACATCTTTTCAATGACAAGCCTTCCTGCAAGATTGATCATCAAAAGCACCATCAGTGCCTCAAACCAAACTGAGCCATAAACCAGCTCGAAAGCAGCCCGGCTGCCGTGTTCATTTTCTATAAAAGTGGCTCCTGCCATGGATAGTACAAGGAGTACAAAAAGCAATCCCATAAACCGCAAAGTAAAAAAATATTGCAAATGTTTTCGCATATGAGATTTGATAATTACTTATAGTTTCCAAAGATATGTATTAACCCGAAACAAGTATAAATTATTTTTTACAATTTTTTTATATTTTTTACCGAATAAACGACCAATAATGTTTGTTTATAATTAGTTGCAAAACTTAAACAACAAGTATTATTAAAATTTAATTAACCTAGTTTGTTATAAAAAAAACTTACAGTGCAGGATTCAAAACTAAAGTAGTTATAGATGTCTTTCAGGAAATATAAACAGTTCAGGAAATTACCAGGCATTTTTCAGAACATTTACATAATTAAAAAAATGATTCCACATTTTTCAGTTCAATTCCACAGCTATGTGAGTTCTTAACGATATTTTAATCCAATAAATCCCTAAAAAATTAATATCTTTAACCTATTACCAAAAACGCTAAAGGTATTACTCTAATAGATACGACAAAATAATGCATTATAACTTTGGTAATTAGATTTAAATAATAGTTTTAATAATGACAATTCATTTAACATGACCCAACAAAAGCCTCACTCACTAACTATTGAAGAAGTATTTCGATTCTATAAAAGCCAAAAAAGTGGCCTGACAACGAACGAATCTGAAGAAAGAAAAAAGGAATACGGGCCCAACAAACTTGCTGAAAAAAAACAAAAATCCATTCTTAGGCTTTTTATCGATCAAATCAATAATCCTGTAATATATCTTTTATTGGTTATTGTAGCTATATCAATATTTTTTAATGATTACAAAGAAGCTGTTGCAATAGGTGTTGTTATTGTTCTCAATACCATTATTGGCTTTTGGATGGAATATCAGGCCCAACAATCTATTAAAGCACTTAAGAAACTGGATAAATTAAAAACTCAGGTTAAAAGAGAAGGAAAAACCAAAACTATCAATGCAGAGGATTTAGTTCCCGGAGACATTATTCTTTTTGAATCAGGGGATTTAGTTTCTGCAGATGTAAGACTGATTTATTGCTCAGAATTAAATGTTGATGAATCGGCATTAACCGGAGAATCTCTATCTGTTGAGAAAACCGCTGAAAAAATAAAAGAAGATACCCGGCTTACCAATAGAAAAAATATGGTGTATAAGGGAACTGCAATAACCAATGGCAAAGCCAGGGGAATTGTTACAGGAACCGGTTTAAAAACAGAGATGGGGTTGATCTCGGAAATGGTTCAGCGAGAAAATAAAGAAGATATTCCTTTAAATAATAAAATAAAAAAGCTTTCCGGTAAACTCATATGGATAACCCTGGGATTAGCAGCTTTATTTTTTATTGTTGGTTGGTTAGTCGGTAAGGAAATTTATCTAATGTTTCAAACAGCTGTTGCTTGGGCTGTAGCTGCTATACCAGAAGGATTAGCGATAGTTGCAACGATTGCCTTGGCCAGAGGCATGTTAAAACTTTCGAAAAAAAATGTACTGGTTAAAAAACTGGCAGCGGTAGAAACTTTGGGTGAAACTACAGTCATATTAACTGACAAAACAGGCACGCTTACCGAAAATAAACTTACGCTGAATAAATTCGAATATTCTGAAAATAATATACATGCCGAAGACATAAAAGAACAATCGCAAAATAAATATAAAGATTTAATCAAAGAGGATACCTTCAAAAAAATAATGCACATTTCTATTTTATGTAACGATGCCAAAAAAGAAGATGGAAGTGATTACAAAGGGGATCCACTTGATATAAGTTTAATGAAGTTTTTTAGTGGTTTGTGTCCCGAAAGAACAGAAAATATATATCAAATAGAAAGGTTAAATGAAGACCCGTTTGATTCAGACTCCAAGTTTATGGGGACGATTCACTCGGTGAATGATTCACTATTTTATTCATGCAAGGGAGCTACAGAAGCAGTACTCGATCGATCGAAATTTTATCTGGAAAAAGGTAAAGAACAAGAAATAACTAACCCGATAAGAAAAAAATGGAAGAAACGAACCGAAGAATTATCTTCCAGCGGATTAAAAGTCATCGCTTGTTCATACAAAACAAGGAGTAATCAAAAATCCGAAGAACTCCAAGAAAAGGATGATTTTATACATGATATGGTTTTTATAGGCTTAATAGGCTTTATAGACCCCCCAAGAAAGGACATATCTGCTACTTTACATAAATGTGATCAAGCAGGTATTAAGGTAGTTATGGTGACCGGGGATCATCCCGGAACAGCCCGAAATATTGCTGAACAGATTAATTTACAAAAAAAAGAAAATATACATGTAATGACAGGAAAAGAACTTGAAGAGAATCCTGAAAATGTACATAAAAATAATGTTTTTGCACGAGTAGATCCGAAACAGAAACATACCATTGTTGAACAATTTAAGCAAAAGGGAGAAATAACAGCCATGACAGGTGACGGAGTAAATGATGCTCCTGCATTAAAAAAGGCAAATATTGGAATCGCCATGGGAAAAAGAGGCACCCAGATAGCTAAGGAGACTTCCGATTTAGTGCTAAAAGATGATTCCTTTTCATCCATAGTAGATGCTATCCAGGAAGGACGGATTATTTTTGGGAATATCCGTAAGTTTATTATTTATCAGTTATCTTATCATTTGGCAGAAATCATTATTATTGCGGGGGTTAGTTTTTCAATCTTTACGCTTCCTTTATACCCCCTTCAGCTTCTCTTTTTAAATCTTATATCCGATGTATTTCCTGCTTTAGCCTTAGGATTGGGCAAAGGTAATGAAAACATCATGCATCAAAAACCCAAAGATCCTGACGAACCCATAATCACAACGAGCAATTGGAAATCAATTGGTATTTACGGGCTTATCATGGCACTTTTTATAACCGGGACACATTTCTTAGTCCTGTTTTATTTTAATGAATCCCACGAGATTGCTAACACGATAACTTTTTTTATTCTTGCTTTTACACAATTATTGCATGTATTTAATATGAGAGAATCTGAGGAGCATATATTTACCAATCAGGTAACTAAAAATAGGTATATCTGGATTACAATCCCTTTATGCTTTGTTATTTTGTTTACTGCATATCTTACCCCTATTCTTAGCGATGCATTGTCGTTTGAGACGCTTTCAGGAAGTAACTGGTTACTAATAGGAATTGTTAGCTTATCTACCATTACGTTTACCCAGCTTATCAAAAATATTTTTAAAATCTAATATAAATAGTTTAATAATCGCCAATATCTTTTTAACCACTAGATTTTTTCTGCATCCTTACCTATAAAATAATTCCTAATACAACAAAAAAATAAACCAAAGCATTTACATTTCTAATAAGAAGTAAAATTACTTTGGTTTATAATTGTATTAACAGTTTTTACAAGCTGTATGCAGCATTAAAACTATTCTAATTCAAAAGATATCTTTGCATTTACTGCATACGATACAATTAAATTATTTTCAACATTCGCGTTCATCTCCTTAATATAGATAGAACGAATATTTTTCACAGATTTTGATGCTTCTTTCACTGCATTTTGAGCTGCATCAGAGAAACTTTCTTCAGATGTTGCAATCACTTCAATTACTTTAACTATTTTTTTCATAATTACTCCTTATTTTTAGATTATTTATTCAATGGTTATATCTCCAATTACATTACTTACTCCTTTAGTATAAGTTGCTATATCAATCGCTTCCTTTTTTATGGGGAAATTAGCTACAGCTCCTGTTAAATGAACTGTACCTTTATTCACATCAACACTAATTTTATTTTCATCGATGATAGTACTTCGATCAAATGCTTTGTTAATATCTTCTTCAATTTCAATATCTTTAACTGTTCTTGACATATTTACATCTAACTTATTAACCACACCGATTACTCCGTGTATACCATTTACAATATCTTCAGCCTGATTTTTTCCCCACAAAGTCTCTGTTGTTCCTGATAATGTTACAATACCTTCATTAGATTCTACTTTTAAATTTTCGGTAGATACATTACTTTGCCATTTTAATGTATTCATTATATTCTCTGTTATCTCCTTATCATCAGGCAAGTTAGACTTAACAGGAAGCTCAACTTTAAGATTGTTCTCAACATAATTAATACCTCTTATCATATTAGCATTGATTGCTGCCGATATTTTAGAAGCATAATTTGGTACAATACCTTCTAACAGAGCTGTATTACCTGAAACCTTTACCTGAATATTATCTGCATTCACGCTATCATTCCAGGTTAACTGATCGATAATTTCTTGTTTTTTTACTTTATCTGACGATAACATTAAATACCTCCTTTTTTAATATTAAACATTCTAATTCAATGCCAAAACCGTTTTTTGTGTGTTTTTTATAGGACTTGTTCTTAAAAACAAATCTGTAATGTGGTTATGATATGCTATGTGGCTGGTTATTTTTTTTTAAACAGCATTTGTCTCTCAACGAAACATATTATTTTTTTTTAATACCTGTGAAGTTATTCCTTTAACTGTGGAAAAACTCCACATTTATTTGCAGCAATCAAAAATCTTGTTTTCTTATAATCAAACTACTCATTACCTGACATCGAAATCAGAGGGTTTGTTATGCTTTAACTTCAATATGTGGCACAATTTTTCATCCATAGTTAAACAAACAAAGGCATATTATTATAAGCATCTAATTATTAATTAAAAAAACATTTATTATGGAATTTCTAGCGATTTTATTTGTTGCAATTGGAGCTCTTTTTATTGGAGCTATCTTCTATTATGTATTTAGATCCTCTGGCCCATGGGGCAGTTTATGGTCGTTTTTGTTAATTTTAATTTTAGCAGGGATAGCTGCAAATGCATGGATCACCCCTGTTGGACCATATTATCAAGGCGTTTCCTGGTTTCCGGTATTGTTTGTAATTTTTTTATTTGCACTACTTATAGCCGCAGCCACTCCCCCCAGAAGAACAAGAGTTGAATCAGAGATTGAAAGAGAAGAGCCCGAAGCTGTTGCTTTAGGTGGTTTTTTCTGGGTATTAATGATTTTTTTATTAATAGCTGCTATCTGGGGCATAGCCATTAATTAAAACGAATAGAAACAACAAAGGGGTAGTTAACGAAACCAACTACCCCTTTTTATTTAAAAAACCTTTAAGAACATATTTCTACATTTTCGAAAAAAAACACTTCAGTTTTATATTCCCCTTATTGGTCCGATAGTTTATGTTTTATTTCCATTAAGTCTACAGCATTTTTATTCATCTCTTTCCAGGGATCTCGTTTTTGGCTAATCCTGTAAAATATGTTGCTGATGTTATACTTTTGTGGACCCAGCTCTTTATCTTTAATTTCATCCCAGGCTAAAGGCACAGCAACAGGTGCACTTTCAACAGCCCTCAGCGAGTAAGGCAGAATGCTTGTTTGCCCATATGAATTTCTCAGATAGTCGACAAAAACCTTATTGCCTCTTTTATTTTTTGATGTTTCGGTGGTAAAATTCTTGTCATCTCTTTTGGTTACTATCCCGGCAATTTGTTTTGCCATATCCCGAATATCGTCAAAATCATCTTTTTCTTTTAAAGGAATGACTATATGTATACCTTTAGAACCTGTTATCAGAGGATAGGAGTGAATATTACCCTGATCCAGTATTTCTTTAAGCAAAAGAGCTCCTTTTCTTACTTTCCCGAAATCATTATCGGAAGGGTCGAGATCGAAAATCATCTTATCGGGTTGATTCAAATTTGATTTTTTGCTTAACCATCCATGCAAAACAACAGCGCCCTGATTAGCGAGATAAACTATCGTTTCCTCCTTATTACAGTTCACATATTGAGCTTTCTCGTTGCTTTCTTTTTCTTTTATCTCAATCGTATCTATCCAATCGGGAAAGTAATCCGAGATTTTTTTCTGAAAGAATCCCTGTTCTTGTATTCCATCCGGGAAACGTTGCATAACCATAGACCTGTCAGTTGCATAAGGAGCAATATTATTCCAGATTTTTCGATAATACCCGATAATATCTGCTTTGGTAATATCCGAGTCAGGGTAAAACATTTTATCTGTTTTTGACAAGGAAATTTCTTTAGTATTGATTTTAACTTTTTCCTGATTTGCCATGATTTAATTTTTATTATATTTTTAACCTGCATTCTTTGTTGAAGTTGCGAAAAACTGGTTTTATCATTTTCAAAAGCTACAATTTCGCCATCGACAATAAAATCATATTTCTGATTCTCAAGTGCCTCTAACAGTTCCGGATATATTTTATTAAGCTTCTTTTTGTTTCGCGACATAAGGTTTCCCTTTTTTTCCTTTTTAAAAACCAGGCATCACTCCCCATCCAGTTTTCTCTCATAAATCCAGTCTTTATCAGAAAAACGCTTGTCGGTTAATGTTGCAAGCATCGGACTAATCCAGTCAGGTTGATTTTTCTTTTTAACCTTAGATTTAAGATCCTTCGGAATGTCATCAAGAAGTTTACTCATTATTTTTCTTTTTAGAGCTATCCTTTTTTATCTCTCTCTCCATTTCTTTAACCGTTTTTCCGGATAGTGCTGATTCCGGTTCACTACTTACCGGATTTCTCCGGGCATCGGCTTCATCATCATCCATTTTTTTTAAAAGCCATCTTTTGTCATCGTCTCCGCCCGTGTTGATTAAAACGTACCCTCCTTTTAGTTTTTTTCCTTTCAGGTAGATTTCGATTTTACCATCTTTAAAACTGTCGGCAATGGATACCTCCTCTTTGTCTTTTCTCAGGTTTTCATATTTGCCATAATCCCATACAATAACGGTTCCTCCCCCATATTCATCTTCAGGGATTACACCTTCAAAATCAGCATAATCTAACGGATGATCTTCTGTTAACAGTGCCAAACGTTTTTC